>OLIR01000047.1_pt1 | contig 99409 bp, 61 predicted proteins | sample 1609741 | NCBI WGS metagenome assembly OLIR01 (sample SAMEA4350169, study PRJEB24818) | metagenome | biome: human; feature: gut; material: faeces | place: Denmark | collected 2013-09
AATTTACTTGTTTTTATTTGCAACACTAAGATAGGTGAAATTTCTGACATGACAAAATCCTGAGTAACTTATTGTTGCTCAGGATATTATAAATAATGTTAAACTAAAGTGTTGCGGAATTAAGGTTAAGATAAATATTCCTTAAATAAGGTGTGTTTTTTACAAACATGCTGCTTGGAATAAGAACTTTAGCACAAAAATGTCGAACGAGCTTAACCTTAAATGGTGCCAGCATTCGAACTACTAATGTGAAAAACCTGTAATCGGTATAAATAACATATACGAACCTGTCAGCATGAACGGCCGCGCAAGCATGGCTGTAAACTAAACTGCGAACTGAAATTGTCATAAGGCAACAACACAGTCTGAGAATGCAGTTTTACGATGTGAAATGATTGGTCAACGATGATATAAAAACCATCTGCTGAGATAATATAACTATGAATAAAAACAAGATTCCGAGAAATAGAAAAAACTAAAATATTTACAGGATTTATGATTAAACGCATATTAAGTACAGCACTATTTGTGTTGGCAACTTCAGCCACAATGCTGTCACAGAACGTGGCGTTGAAGACCAATGCATTATACTGGGCTACCACAACTCCTAACTTGGGAATTGAAGCCTCAGTAGGTAAGAAAAGCACGCTGCAGCTGTTCTATGGTCTTAATCCGTGGAAACAGTCGGGCGGCGACCAGTCGAGTCTGCGCCACTGGCTTGTTATGCCTGAATACCGCTATTGGTTCTGCGAGAGCTTCAATGGCTGGTTCATCGGTGCCCACCTCATGGGCGGACAGTTCAACGCAAGCAGCGTTGAGTTGCCTTTCGGGTTCTTCCCCGAACTTGAGGACCACCGCTATGAAGGATGGTATGCAGGCGGAGGCGTAACGGCAGGATATCAGTGGGTGATGTCAAAGCACTGGAACTTTGAGGCATCCATAGGCCTGGGATACGACTACATAAAGTATGACAAATACAAGTGCGGAACCTGCGGCGAGAAGCTCAAGTCGTCGCACACCAACTATTTCGGCCCGACAAAGGCCGCGCTGAGTCTTATTTACATCTTCTGATACTATAAACCACCAAGGACATGAAAAGATTATCTATATATTGTGCATGCCTGCTGGCCGCGCCGCTCGCGCTGCAGGCACAGAGCGTGGAGCCTAAGCTGGCCGGACGGACGGTGACGGTAGAGAATATCAAGGTAGAGAACACTAACCAGACTATGGTGGTTGACCTCGACCTCAATATGGACTCGCTGAAGCTGCCTTCTAACATGAGGCTCGTCTTCACGCCCATCATCACTAACAACACCGAGGAGAGGCAGATGCCGCAGATAGTAGTGAACGGACGCAAGCAGGACATCTCTTACCGCCGCGGCGGACATAAGGACTTTCCGGCAAACGTGGTGGCCGTAAGACGTAAGAACAACACCGACCAGACGCTCCACTACAGCGCCGTGCTGCCCTATGAGCCCTGGATGAAGAACTCTAACGTCATCGTGGCTGAAGACCTCTGCGGATGCGGCGATGTGAAAGACCAGAACACCGTTGAGCTGAAGCGCCTGCGCACGCCGTTTATGCCGTATATGCGCCCGGCAGCCGAGGCACAGAAGGTGCGCCATGAGGAAGGACGCGCGTTTATCGACTTCCCCGTTGACAAAATCACTCTCTATCCCGAATACCGCAACAACCCGCGCGAGCTGGAGAAGATTGTGAACACGATCAACCTCGTGAAGAACGACAAGAACACAACCATAACAAACATTGAAATCCACGGATATGCTTCGCCCGAGTCGCCTTATGAGCACAACGCATATCTGGCACAGAACCGTGCCAAGACGCTCAAGGACTATGTGCGCAAGCTCGTGCATATAGAAGACCGCCTCTTCACCGTATCGTCTACGCCTGAAGACTGGGAAGGCCTGCGCGAGTATGTCGTTGAGGGCAATCTCGACAACAGCGACGCCATACTTAAGCTCATCGACGACAAGACGCTCGACCCCGATGCCAAAGAGTGGAAGATTAAGTCTACTTATCCTACAGATTACCGCTTTATGCTCGACTCATGGTATCCCGCTCTGCGCCACTCTGACTATGTGGTGAGCTACAGCGTGCGCCCGTTCTCGGTAGACGAGGCAAAACAGGTGCTGAAGACCAAGCCGCAGCAGCTTTCGCTCGAAGAGATGTATATGGTGGCACAGACCTACGAGCCGGGCTCGCGCGAGTTCAACGAGGTTATGGAGACCGCCGTGCGCATGTATCCCGACGACCCTACGGCCAACATCAATGCCGCATGCACACGCATGGAGAGCGGCGACCTTGAGGGTGCTAAGCGCTATCTCAGCAAGGCAGGCAACTCGCCGCAGGCTCTGCACGCCAAGGGCGTGATGGCCATGCTCGAGGGCAACACCGGACAGGCGCGCCAGCTGCTCAATCAGGCTAAGCAGGCCGGAGCACAGGGAGTGGACAAAAACCTGCAGATACTCGACATGTAAAAACACGAGAATTGATAAAAATATTTTTTAAACCAACTCAATTTTTTAAATTATGAAAAAAGTAAAATTATTTTCCTTCGCATTGGCAGCGCTGATGCTGGGAGCTTGTTCAAGCGAAGATGGCATTGACAATGGCGGACAGGGAACTGTATTACCTGGTGAAAAGGGCTATATCAGCCTTGCGATCAATCTGCCGACAACACCAAGTACACGTGCAAATGATGACTTTGATGATGGCTTGGAGGCAGAATACAAAGTAAATGATGCAACTCTTCTTATTTTTAACGGAACAGATGAGGGTACTGCTGTTTTCTCAGGAGCATACGATCTTGGTTCTATGACTCCAACATCTGTTGGTGGCAATATTACAGCTTCTTACAATGTTACGCAGGAAATCACAAAGCCTGGTGCCGGAAACGTGTATGCCTTGGTCGTTGTTAACAAGGGTAACGTGCTGACTAATGATGGTGAATGGAAACTGAAGGGTGAGTCTTTAACAGGAAAGACATTTGATTATTTTAGAACAACTGCTCAGACTCTTACTGCGTCTGAATTGGCATCTGTGACTTCTGATGCTGAGGGTAGTTTCTTTATGACGAATGCTCCTCTTTACACAAATCCTGGTGGTGTTACAGACCCTAACGGTGGTAATGCTGTTACTCTTACAAAAATTAATACAGAGAACATTTATTCTACACAGGCTGAGGCAGAGGACAATCCTGCAGCAAGTATATATGTAGAAAGAGCTGTTGCTAAAGTAACGGTTACAAATTCTAATACAGGTTCTGCTGGAAGTAGCCTTACATATGCAATCACAGGTTGGACTCTTGATGTTACTAACACAAAATCTTACATTGTTCGTAATGTGAATGGTGCTGACTGGTGGAGTTACAAGGCTGCTACTTCTAACGATTATCGTTTTGTCGGCTCTGCTGCTGTCGCTGCCGGATTGTATCGTACATATTGGGCATACGACCCGAACTATGCAAGTCTTGTAGAAGGTGATTTTACTAAGCTGGAAGGAACAACTCCTGCATCTTTGACTGACGTTGGTAAGAATGCTTACTGTCTGGAAAATACATTTAATGTAGCCAATATGAACCAGAATCAGACAACACGTGTTATCGTGGCAGCAAAGCTTACAATGGCAGGAGCTGAGGAGAGTGGAGATTTCTATATCCTGGATAATGACAAGAATACCATTTTCACTAAAGAGAATGCTGTTAAGGCTATTAAGGCTGAATATCTGACAAATCCTGCTGTTGTTGCTGCATTGCAAGATCCTACAACAGGTTTGAATGAAGGTCAGTCTATTGGTGAAGCAGACCTTACTGTTAATTTTGACAGCAAGGAAACTACAGGCGGTGACCTGACGGTTACAGAAATAACTATATCAGAAGATAGAAAAGGTGATTTCAAAGGTGGTGAGATTCCTGCTGTCTTGAAAGCTGATGGTAATAATGATATTATCGCAGCTGTCAATGCTGGTAAGAAGGTTTCTTATTATAAGGGCGGTATTGCTTACTATCCTGTATTGATTAGACACTTCGATGACACTCAGGCAAATTGGAACAATGCTGAATATAACAATAACGGAAATGATTATCTTGGCCGTTATGGTGTACTGCGTAACAACTGGTACAATATTGATGTTACGGCTATCAAGACTATCGGTTCTGCAGATGTTCCAGATGTTTATGGTACTCCTGACGATCCAATGGAGTCTTGGATCTCTGTTGAAATCAACGTTCTCTCTTGGGCTAAGCGCAGCCAGAGCGTAGATCTCTAATAAGATTGAACTTCATAAAAGTTAAAGTTAATTGACAACATCCGTGTGCGGCCGGTATGGGCCGGCCGCACATTTTCTTAAAAAGGCAGAAGCCGCAGAGGTGTGGCCTGCATGTAAGTCTGCCCGCAGAGACACCATGAGATACGGCGGGGTGCAGCTCCGGCACAGAGAGAGGAGCCGTTGCGGAACAATGTTGCCGCAAACCAAAACTGACAACAACGAGGCACGACGCTCAAGGGCAAGTGCCCACAACATAAACAGCGACAGCCCAAGGCTAAACATCTGCTTAAGCAACACAGACAGATAGGCATCCGGGCTGGCCCGGCGAGGATAGACAGCAATGTCGCCGCGCAAAGACAATGCAACAATTAAATATGGATAAAGGAAATAAAAACAAAAAATATATATGCTTATGAAGTATCTTTCAATAAAGCGTCTGACTTGGCTGTGCATTGCGGCTTTGTCGACACCGGTGTTCACATCGTGCGACATGATGACCGAAGACAGAGACGACTGTCCCATGGGGCTGTATCTCAACTTCAAGTACGACTACAATCTTGAGCGCGCTGACATGTTCAACGACCATGTGGGAGCTGTAGATGTCTACGTGTTCGACGAAAACGGCAAGTATGTCACACGCCAGTCGGAGGCCAACGTGGGCAGCTCGCTGCCGCTGGCTGTGCCTACATACTCAATGAAGATGGACCTCGACCCGGGCAAGTATAAGTTCATAGTGCTTGCCGGACAAAACTCTTACTCTGAGCAGATGGAGTCGGGACGCGCACGCTTCGTCCGCTCTGACCTTACTGCCGGAGACGACATGACGGCACTCGACGTCAGACTCGAGACAACACAGCAGGGCAGCGACATGCTCCTTGTTGACAACCACGGACTGCCGCTCGACACTCTGTGGCACGGCATGGAGGTTGAACCTGTTGAGGTGTTTGCCGGAAAGCCTACTTACCACACAATCTCGCTCATGCGCGACACCAAGAAAATCAACGTGACAATGCGCGAGCTCGACGACCCCACACAGATGGACGTGGCAAACTATGACATGACCATCACCGACCGCAACTCGCACATCCTCTGGGATAACTCGCTCGACGAGACCAGCACTGTGGTCTACACGCCGCACGCAACATGGAACACCGACGACCGCACGCCGGCCTTCGACCATAACGGCGACCCGATAGACGGAGTGGGCAAGATAGCTCATGCCGACTTTATGACATCGCGCATATTGTATCATGCCGATGCAAAGGACGACGGCATACTGTCTATAGTGAACAAAAACACCAATATGGAAGTGGTGCGCGTCAATCTGCCCGACCTTCTCAGCCGTCTGCGCACGAGCGAGGAGATATACCGCTACTCGGAACAGGAATTCCTCGACCGCGGCTACGACTATCAGCTCGACTTCTACCTCAAGGGCGACCGCCTGGCTTACGTAAATATCAGCATCAGCGTGCTGGGATGGAGCAAGCGAGTGCAGTTTGAGGAACTGTGATTTAAACAGCCAACCAACCTAAAAATCACGAATGTCTATGAACAAGAATATATTACATACAGTTAAGGGCGTTGCGGGATGCCTGCTTATGGCATCTCTCGCGGCCGGCTGTGCGCAGGAAGACATCGACACCGCTCCGTCAGGCGGAGGCGGCATGTCGGCATCTTCTTATGTCTCGCTCAGCTTCGCATCGCAGCAAAGCACGCCTACGCGCTCTAATCCTACGGGAGGCGAACAGGGCGACGGAGATGAGACTGGACAAGATTATGAGAATGAAATAAAATCTGCCGTGGCCTTCTTCTATCAGGGAAATAACGGAGTAAACAGCGACGGCTCAACTAAAATCATGGCTGTAGCAACATTTAACGTTGGAAGCCCTACCGAGCCGGGCAACGGCATCGACCGCAAATATACAACAACGCCGCAGCAGGTAGACCTCGACGACGGAACATACAACGTGCTCGTGGTGGCAAATCCGGGCGCAGACTGGTGGACAGGCCAGTCGCTCACGCTCGCCGACGTGCGCAATCATATACAGACCACGGCATGGACAGCCTCAGAGTCAGGCTATTCTGACTTCGTAATGACATCAGCTGCCGACGCCACGCTCACGCTCAATTCTAACCCGGAAAATGATCCGGCAAAGGCTGAGGTAAACGTAGAGCGCATGGCAGCAAGGCTCGACTATAAGGCCGAAGCGTCTTATACTTGTACCGACCCGGCATATCCTAATGCAACCGTTAAGATAACCGGCGCAGCCCTGGTGAACAATCTTACGGCAGGCAGCTATATCATAAAGCGCGTTGCTGACGATGTTAACGGCACCAATCTGTCTTATCTCGGCAATGAAACTGCTGACGAGAACGGCGCAGCAACAAATTACGTGCTCGACCCATGGACGGCAAGCAAGAATGGAAATCTTTACGGAACATGGTTTATGAACGGTTCTTCAGACCCCAACTGGTGGGCAGGTTACGTTCAGCCGGGCACTTCTGTTTCTGACGGAGCCGAAACATGGCAACGTATAGGCTATACACTCGAAAACACAACGGCAGCCGATGCAGCAGGCAGCGACTACAGCACTGGCGTGGTGTTCAAGGCAAAGTTTAATCCGCAGGGCGTGGCAAATTATACCGATGGAGAAACATTCTTCGCCCTCGGCACTCACCTATTTGCATCAATGGAAGACATGATGACATACGTGTATGGTGCCGACTTCAGTCAGTTTGACGATAAAATCGATGCCTGCGACAATTGGGCATCAGTAAAGACTTTTGCGGCATCGCTGCTCGACAACGACCCGTCAGGCTATAAGGCTTTCCTGCTGGGGCAGGACGAAGCACAAGACCTTGCACAGGTTAAGGAAAGTCTTAAATGGAGCGCATATATGCTCAGCAATTGCGGCTATTCGGCAAGTCTGAACGAAACTTATAAAGTTGAGCTCGACCAAAACGGCATAGTTACCCGTAACGCCTTGCAGTCTTACGGAGTGCGTACATACGAAGACGCCACATGCTATTACACATGGTGGGTGCGCCACAGCAATGACAACAATGACGACGCAAAGGGCATAATGGAGTATGCCATTGTGCGCAACAACATCTATAAACTCACGGTCAACAGCATCTATTCGCTCGGAAACGACGTGCCCGGCGAGGACGAGAACATCATTCTTGATGTTTACGTAAACGACTGGCTGCTGCTCGACCCGGAGACTCTGCCTATGTGATAAAATGACTTTAACGAAAAAACACTGACGTTATGAATAAAATGAAACAACATATATATAAGGCTATGTTATGGCTGCTGCCATGGCTGTGCGCCGTGCCTCTTGCCTCATGCTCGTTCGACGACGACATCGACCAGGGCGGCGACGGCACCGCTACGCTGCAGCTGAGCATTACGGCACGTGAGGAAGGCGACCTGAACACAAGGGCAGACGAAGTTGGCACCAATGGTGAGTATATGCACAACCTCTGCGTGCTAATTGTAGACGGCACCAATGTTGTTACCAAAAAACTGTTGCCAAACACCGATGATGAATTTGTCGGTAACACCGCAGCGCAGCAGGGCAATCTGAAGTCGTGGGTGTCAGACCCCTTCACGCTTCCCGAAGGCACTTACACCGTTTATGCCTTTGCCAACATTGATACTTATTATGATAATTTATGGGGCAGTCTTACAGGATTGCAGAGTGGTGCTTCACTCACAACTCTGAATGTGGATATAGATAATATCGTGCTTGAAGATCCTGCTGCAAAGCTTAACTTTGCTGAGGGAAAGTTTATCCCTATGAGTGCAAAGCAGACGGTTGTGGTTACGGCTGCCACCAAGAGCATCTCTATCGGTCTCGACCGCCTGGTCAGCAAGATAAGAATGAGCATATCAGGTAAGGCCAGCACAAAGGTTACGGCCCTGTCGTTTGGCGGATATGCCGACAAGATAACTCTCTTCTCAGAGAAACCTTTGGAAGGTGAGGCATATACAACGACAAAGACAATAACTGTTCCTGAAGGCGGTTGGTCTTTGGATAATGATGGTAAACTTACGATTCCTGACTTTTATGTAAACTCTTCACCGGATGGTCATCCGTTTAATGTCAGCGTTACTACTGACGAGATGAACGGAATTACATACGAGGCAACCACCGCAAGAGACGAGCTTCCGCGCAACAGCATCTTCCCGCTTACGCTGCAGCTCAACGACTATGGCCTCGACCTCGAAGCGCAATGCTGGGTAAGCCCGATAGGCAGCCAGCCCGTGGAAGTTCAGATTACAGGCTTTGATAATACATATCAAATAGTAGTGCCCGAAGGATGCCAGTTTGAGTTTACCGTAAATGGAGTGAAAAATAGTGGAGGAACAACCACTGTTACTAATCCTGAATGTAATTGGAATATTCCAGAAGGTGTTGACGGCATAATCTTTGAAAGCCAAACTACTAATGTGAAAACTATTAAGGGCCATGTTACGGCATCTGCCGGCAAGACTTTTGATCTTAGCCTTTTGGTTACGTGGAAAGATAATGGCGCAACATATAACCGCACATACACAGTAAAGGTTCTTACCGACGACATTACTAACTTCCCGTTTAAGAGAAAAACGCGTACATCGGAGTTCGGTCTCGACTATCTGCGTCATGAAATGCTTAATATGTTCAAAAAATAAAAAGGAGGACATAAGATATGAAACAAATACATAATTTATATAAACTTCTCATTCTTTTCTGCGCAACATTCCTTGCACAGAATGCAGTGGCGCAGGTGGAAGGAAATAAGTATCTGATGATAGACGAAAATTCTAAAGTCAGTACATATGGTGCTGATATTACAGCCAAGACGTCAGGAGGGTATAATGCAAGTGATGGAAATGGGATAAACAATGCATTTGACGGTAATGATAATAGTTGGTGGGCTTCAAGTAGAGCCGGGACGATAAATGTTGATATAGATTTTAATGCATATAGAACAATACGTGCGTTTCATTTTCTTAGTGGAGGAAATACTCAGGAAAGAGAAGATGAGTTACACGTTTATTCGTCAACAAATGGTTATACATGGAATCTCGTTGAAAGTTTTGCTGGTGATAGAACAGTACAGCAGCATGATTATTGCTTGAAAAATGCGATTAACACGCGCTATTTGCGTTTACAATTAGTTCCTGGACGTTCAGATTATGAACTTGCTATGAATGAAATAACGTTGTATTCAGATGTTGTAGATTATTCAAACGTGACCATTCATCATAAAGCTGCTAAATGGTTTGACTTGCGTTCAAACATATCTGAAGCCGCAAAGAATATGGATACGTTTAATGATGAAACTGCATGGTATTCCGGCCCGAAGGGCGATATACAGGCCAGCCATGTATATATGGATACAATCTATGTTCATAAAGGAACATCTGTAACATTGGCTGTGCCTGACAGATTGTCAAACTCTAGTGTTGTATCTTATCAGCGTTGGTACAGCTATCGTACTGATGGAACTTTCCGCACACAAAATACAGGTAGTGACGAGGTATGGGATCTTTTGACACCTGCAGGTACTACGCCATGCCGTTTTGCTAATGGTTATGTGGGCAAGCCGCTTACTACATCTGATGTTATGGATATGAAATTTTATGTCCCGACAGATGAAGAGTTTAAAGCATGGTTTGGCGAAACGGCAGCTCAGACCTTTGACAATAATTATTATCTTGTGGGGTGTGATGTGTCAGGATATACAGACTTTACTAAGAGTTATAGCGACGCTTCCGGCTCATCTTCATTTTATCCGTCAAACCAGTCTGACGGACTGACATATGAGCCCACGCTTACTCACCGCATAATCTACTATATCATGGCGGTGGATGGCCGCGATACGGGAGAGGGTGCCACCGTGACATGGCAAAATGGTATGGGACGCCTGAAAAATACGGCTTATCAAGGAGGTACTACAACAGGAAAATATTTGGAGGAATATGACATCTCATTCCCGTTTACACGTATTTCAAATAATACGAAAGAACTTGTGGCATTGTCAAAGGATGCCCGGTCGTATGCAATTCCTGATGCGGCGATAGATTACGATAATGATGTATTAGATGTAAAACTGGTTGATAACGGGTCTGGAATAACGTTAGCGACAAAATCTTTGAACGGAACGTCACGTATAATTCAGTTTAATTATCCAAATCCTAATTATTCGGATGGTACAGAGTATGTTAATGCAAATAACAGTACTGCAACTATTTATGTTACAAAAACAGTTTCCGGTACAACATATAATATTGCGAAATATAATTTGACTTTTGTGCGTGATACCAGATTGCTGACACAGACACAATTAGAGCAAATTGAAAACGGCACTATTCAGGACAATAACTTGAAGTATTATCAGTTCCGTACTGATAAATATTTGAGTGAGAATTATCAGTTGCTTACCAAGCTAGATTTCGATTACGATCCAAGCGTATCTGAACTTTATGGTCAGCCCGATTTCTATCAATTCCCATTGGATTGGACTTCAAGCAGCTATTCGTTCTACGATGGTGCTGACGGTACTGATTTCAAAGGGCAAAGCGGATATTTCCCTGAGTGGGGATATTATTCAATCATGAATGGATTTATAGAAGATAAATATTGGACTAGTGGTACGCTCAATCATGCAGGAAAACTTCTTCCAAACAGTACTTATCATATGTTTATTGATGCTTCTGACCGTGCCGGAGTTATTGCCCGATTGCCATTTGAACAGAAATTGTGTTCCGGTTCGGAAATGTTCGTAACGGCATGGGTTAAGAGTGCAGGATATAGTTCTACAACTCCTGATGCCGGCATGCTCTTCTCTGTGATGGGTGTAAAAAAGGATGAAGCTACAGGTCAGGATGTGTATGTGCCGATATATCGTCATGCCTCAAGTCAGATACGCCGTACAGACTATCTGACAGGAGGTATGCCCGGAACGGGAACAGGAACAAACGAATGGTTACAGATGTATTTCTCTTTCATTGTAGAGAATGATGCACTTTATGACTCTTATGTTCTTCAGGTTGATAACAACAGTGAATCAACACAAGGTGGTGATATGTATATTGACGATATCCGTGTATATTTGGCAACACCAAGCGCTGAGGTTAAACAATTGGAAGCTACATGTACGAGTGAACGAACTATGATGAGTATTAAGCTTGATTGGGATCGTCTGCTTTCACGTTTAGGTGAAAAAGAAGGAACTGATCAAACTGATGCTATAGATTTTTGTTTTATCGACAAGGCAAAGTATGAGGATTATTTAACACAACATAGTGGAGATTATGAAGACGCAATAGAATATTCTGTTGTTGAGGTAGGTAATAATAATCCGGATTTGGGCGGAGAGTATTATAACCAAAAATATAATACACTTTATTTCAAATTAGATTTTGACTCGAATACAGATTATGATTTATTGCCACATCCACGTTTGGCAAGAGATAATGGTGATGGAACGGGTAAGTATTATTTTTACCGTACAACTGATGAAGCCGGTACAAAATCATTGGCTGTAGATTTCTACTCGGCATTGACTCCGAACCGTTCTTACCTGATGCTAATTCAGGTAAATGACGGTAACCAGGCTACAGCTGCGGATTTTGCTGAAGATATAAATGATCCGTGTGGTATAAATACACCTTTCCATGTTACAGCGCAGACATTGCTTCGCGTTAATGGTGAGGTTGTTGACCCGACAACAGATTTCTGTGCCGGACAGATATTCAATTTCTCAGCCCAGATGCGTGTGCCTGTATCAGAAGACGATGGAACAGAATCTTATATTATAATAGATAAAGGTGTTTATTTCGACTGGTTCTTTGGTACGGAAGATGAATTCTTGGCTGAAAATCCAGATTATGGTAATGTGACATTATTAAGCGCACTTACTACATTCCGCGACATTTATCCAGACAAAGAAGATCTTACGGATGTGACGGCAGGTGACCATGAGACAATTGACGGACAAACGGTTAATCTGTCGCAGAATATGATAAATATAATCAATTATTATATTACAACTAAGACCGTTGAAGAAGGTATACATGCAAGGCTTATCCTGCATAAGGAAAACCTTGATATAACTCTTTTGAAGTCTGGATTACAGTTGGTTATTCAGCCTATACCTACACTTAAATCGCCTGATGGAAGTATCAGTGATGATATGTGGTCAAAAGTTTGTTGGTCGTATATACCATTGGAACTTAATGCTTCAGGTGACGCACCGCAGTTGCATGCAGGTTTTAATTCTGTAAAGTATCCTGCAGATGATTTTAATCCGGGACTACGTATAGGCTTGAGTCAAATTGAGTCTACTTCTGTCAGTCAGCCGATAAAAGTTAATTTGCGTGGTGCTCAATTAGTGTCAGCGGGTGCAAGTTATATTGGCATGATTACTTCTATATCTCCAGATGCTTATAGCAAAATATATCTTGTCGACACAGATGATCCTGGATATAAGAATGATACTTATTTTCCAGCAGATTTTAGTGAATATTCGTTGCCGATAGGTACATTAAAGTCATTGTATGCAGAAGAATATGATGATCAGTCTTCTTTTGAGGACTACATGGAAATATATTTTGATACGCAGACTACGCAGGCAAATGGTTTCCGTTTCCAACCTAAAGAAGGATATACTTATACCTTTGCTGTACATTTTGAAGAGCATGGTGATAATACCACAAATGCTTGTTTTGGAAGATTTACGGTTGGTATGAAGGTTGTGCCAGAAAATCTTGTATGGAATGGAACCGGTGCTACAAGCAACTGGAACAATGATGCCAACTGGAAGCGTGCCGATGCTAAGGACTTGAAGAATACAGACGGCACATATACTGATAATGCTGAAAATACAACAGACAAAGGCTTTGTGCCGATGCTGTTCTCTAATGTTATCATGCCAGCAGGGAGCAGGGCTGAGCTTTATATGGCAGGATATGGTGATGGCGGTAATGGATGGGTAAATACGAGCCGTCCGGATTATATGGAACTGCCTACAGAGAATATCCAGTATGACCTGATGGCTTATGAAAAAGGCGGCGCACTCACCACTCAGCGTTATCGTGTGAATATTTGTAATGACATTCACTTTGAGCCGGGCGCACAGATGCTGCATGCCGAGCAGCTGCTCTATAACAAGGCATGGACAGACGTGGAGATTACTCCGGGACAATGGACTGCCGTAAGCACACCGCTGCAGGGCGTTGTAGCCGGCGACTGGTATGCTCCTACTGCAACAGGAAGACAAGAGACAGAGTATTTCAAGGATATAACGTTCAATGATAACGATTATAACCGTCTGAATCCTGCCGTTTACCAGCGCAGCTGGAGTACAGGAGCAACGATTGTAGAAAAGCAGACGCCAAACACTACTGTTTCGTTTGATACAGAATGGAGCTCTGCATACAACGACGCAAGCGTGCCTTATGTTGCAGGTGGAGGATTCTCTATCAAGGGTGTTACATCTAACAGCTCATTGCTGTTCCGCTTCCCGAAGGCTGATACAAGCTATGATGTAAGTACTGGAACATTGAATCGTGATAATGCAGGCAAGTTGCTTGTCAGCAACATGGTTGATCGCAGTGATCCGTATACGTATGTTCATTCTGATAAAGTTACAGTTACGCTTACTCCGTCTGCTGACGGCAAGTATCTGATGGTAGGTAACCCGTTTATGGCTTCGCTCGATGTCCAGGCGTTTGTTGCTGCCAATATCGGCGTGCTGGCACAGAAATATTGGATTAGCTCAGATCTAACAACAGCGGCTCTAACTTATGATGAAAGTAATAAGACATGGTCAGAGAACACATCTCTCATTGCACCATATTCTGTGTTCTATGTTGAGGCTAAAACTCCTTCTACCGAAGGTGTCGAAGTTAAATTCACTGCTGACATGCAGAAGTTTGAAACAACTTCAACAGGTGAAGGCTCACAGACCGTTTCTCTCAAGATAAAGGCAGAAGACGCTGAAGGCTCAAGCAGCGCGGCTGTGCGCTATGCCGCTTCGGCAAGCAACGGCTTCGGCATGGAGGATGCACAGATGATTAGCGGACTGACAGGCAATGCCGACAACGCTCCTAAGGTTTACACCGTAGCCGGCAACACGGCAGTGAGCGTCAACCAGCTGAAAGACGCACAGCGCATACCGTTAGGCGTTACGGCAGCCGACGGCTCAGTTGTAACCCTTACATTCAGCGGCGTGGCAGCCGTTAAGGATGCCGCTATCTACGATGCCGAGCTGCAAAGCGAGACACCGCTCTACGAAGGCTATCAGCTCACGGTGAACGGTCCGTCATACGGCCGCTACTTCCTGATAGGTCACGGCTCGGGCACAACGGGCATAACCGAAACGGGCGCCGACGGCAACGTCAGCGTAAGCTCTATCGTTCCGCGCCAGGTTGTCGTTACGTCAGACACGGCTCTGCGTTCAGTGAGCGTATGGTCGGCAGGCGGTGCACTTCTGAAGAAAGTATCGCCCAACGGCAACTTCACCTGCACTCTCAATGGTGTCGACAGCGGCATGGTTGTCGTGCGCACAGAGACAGAGAGCGGCTCGCAGGTGACGAAAATAAGAGTTAGGTAAGTTTTTTATATTTTGACCGACAGGTCAAGTTGCAGGAGAGAATGGGAGTGTCCGTGAGGATGCTCCCATCATTTTTTTATGCCAGTTGTGAGGACATACCGGAAAGAACAGAGATGGGACAGATGAGTGCCGGTGAGTAGATGACGATGCTAAATTTGCCGTTTGTTGACTATTTGTAAGATATATGTACTGCTTTTTAGTCTGTTTTACGCTAATACGTGCGTTTGATGTGTTAAAAACTTGATAATGTTTGGCACAATGAAAAGTTAACACTATCTTTGACACTGAAAGGAAGGAGGCATAACATAATGCCGAAACACCTTAATAATATAGTAAAAACACATAATTGAAATATAAACCTTAAAACTATGAATTCAGAAAAGAATATCCGTATGGAGCACGACCTCCTCGGCGCACGTGAGATTCCGGCAGACGCATTGTATGGCATACAGACATTGCGCGGCGTTGAGAATTTCTCAATCAGTAAGTTCAAACTCAGCCAGTATCCTCTGTTCATCAACGGTCTGGCATACACAAAGTGGGCTGCTGCTGAGGCAAACCATCAGCTCGGGCTGCTTACCGATGCCCAGTATGAGGGTATCAAGGCTGCTTGTCAGGACATATTGGCCGGCAAGTATCACGACCAGTTCCCCGTGGACATGATTCAGGGCGGAGCAGGCACCAGCACCAATATGAACGCCAACGAGGTTATCGCCAACATTGCGCTGAAGCACATGGGCTTCAAGCCGGGCGACTATGAGCACTGTTCTTCTCACGACCATGTGAACCGCTCACAGTCTACCAACGACGCATATCCTACGGCTATCCACATGGGCATGTATGCCAGCCATCTTGCCCTTGTTCCACATATCAAAGAGCTTATCGCGGCATTCCGCAAGAAGTCGGAAGAGTTTGCACACATCGTAAAGATGGGACGCACACAGCTCGAGGACGCTGTGCCGATGACTCTCGGACAGACCTTCTCAGGCTTTGCAAGCATACTCGAGGCAGAGCTGCTGCATCTCGACCAGGCTGCAGCCGACTTCCTTGAGGTCAACATGGGCGCAACTGCCATAGGTACGGGCATCTGCTCTGAGCCGGGCTACGCAGAGAAGTGTGTTAAGGCTTTGGCAGAGATTACCGGATGGGACATCACTCTCGCAAAAGACCTCGTGGGCGTAACCTCAGACACATCTTGCATGATAGGCTATATGTCAGAGCTGAAGCGCATCGCCGTTAAGATGAGCAAGATAAGCAACGACCTTCGCCTGCTGGCCAGCGGTCCGCGCTGCGGTTTAGGAGAAATCAATCTCCCGGCACGTCAGCCCGGTTCGTCAATAATGCCCGGAAAGGTAAATCCCGTTATTCCTGAGGTTGTAAGCCAGGTTGCGTTCAAGATTATCGGCAACGAGCTTTGTGTCACCATGGCCGGCGAGGCTGCCCAGATGGAACTTAACGCCATGGAGCCTGTCATGGCTCAGTGCTGCTTCGAGTCAGTAGACCTTATGGCCAACGCATGCGACACACTGCGCACGCTCTGTGTTGACGGCATTACTGCCAACGAGGATAACTGCCGCCGCGAGGTTAACCGCAGCATCGGCATCGTTACAGCCCTCAACCCCTACATCGGTTACGAGCATTCTACAGAGATTGCCAAGAAGGCCATGGAGACAGGCCGCGGCGTTGTTGAGCTTGTGCTTGAGGAAGGAATACTTACTCAGGAAGATCTCGACACCATCCTTGATGCCAAGAACATGGTTCGCCCTGTTAAGCTCGACATCCACCCGAAATGCTAGTTTTGATGTTCCTGCTTTCTGCCTTTAATTTCGTTTAAGGGCTAAGTTGATATTTTCCGTGCCGTCCGGTTCCTTTCATGGGAATTTGGGCGGCACGTCCTTTTGTCATCCCTTATGGTGCGCAGCGTCTTTTTCGCCATGTGGCAGGCTGTGATACATGCCTGCTGATGCCTCTCTGCATCTTCTCAACAAACTACTCGCCAAAACATGAAAATCAAAAGGCCGGTTTGGCCTTCAAAAACATGCCACTTTTGGGTGAAAAGTGGCCGAGTTACGATGCGTAAACGATAGGTTAATGATTTGAAACATGTACGTCTGATTTTGATTACAGTTTTTCTTTTTAAACCTTTCTTCTTGAATGTTTTTTAAGCATAATTGTGCTTTCTCCTTATGATTTTTTGCGGCTGTTAAGGCAGGCGCTGTTGCAGCCAGTCTGTTACCCCAAATCAGTTATTAGATTGCACGTAGCTTTATCAATTTTGTGCATTCCAGTTTTCAGCCAGTCTTTTATTTCTATTGGCGCAAGGCGCTAAGCGCAAACCAAGTTCAGCGCAGGCTAATTAAACAGCGTTTCCCGATAATCATTGTATTACAATGGTTTACGATAAAATGGAATGTTTGATGATAGGTGGACGCACCTGGGGGCGTCCCTACATTGCACTACTTGGAGGCTTCAAAAGTTTTGTTGCTTCTTGTCACAAGTACTACGTTGGCATTTGATTCTAACTGCTTGAACTCCTTTAACTTCGGCGTAGCCAGTCATAAGAGTGCTTGTGAAAAATTTAACGAAAATCTGCTCAAGATAAAACAAAAATCCCGACCGAATTTTAATAACAGATTGGGGTTTTAATATGATTCAAGTATAAATAGCCGGAATGTGAAATCTTATTCAGCGAATATTTTTATCCGTGGCATATAAATGAGAGGCGTGGCTTCTGATGTTCACTTTTGACATATTTTCAAAAAACATTGCATTGATTTTGTTAAACCAATGATTTGCGTTATCTTTGCATAATATAAGCTGCATCTCGGCATAACACTCAAACGTGGTTTGGCGATTCTGCTCTCGATTTGCGTTATCTTTGCATAATAATAAGCTGCATCTCGGCATAACATTCAAGCACGCTTGATGTTTCTGCTCTCGATTTGCATTATCTTTGCATAAGATAATCAGCATCTCGGCATAACGCTCAAACGTATCTTGGTGGTTTTGTTGTCGGGTTGCGTTATCATTCTGTTAATGACATGTTTAATTTTAAACAATAAAATATGGAACAAAAGTTTTTTATATATAACACTCTGAGCCGCCGTAAGGAGCTCTTTGTGCCTATCCACAGCCCCAATGTGGGCATGTATGTGTGCGGCCCTACAGTGTATGGCGATCCGCATCTGGGCCATGCACGCCCGGCGATAACCTTCGACATCCTGTTCCGCTACCTCAAGCATCAGGGCTATAAGGTGCGCTACGTCAGAAACATCACCGACGTGGGCCATCTGGAGCATGATGCCGACGATGGCGACGACAAGATAGCAAAGAAGGCACGTCTGGAGCAGCTCGAGCCTATGGAGATAGCACAGCACTACACCAACCGCTATCACGACGCCATGAAGGCGCTCAACGTGCTGCCGCCAAGCATTGAGCCTCACGCCACGGGACACATCATAGAGCAGGAGGAGCTGGTGAAGCAGATTATAGACAACGGCTTTGCCTATGAGAGCAACGGCAGCATCTATTTCGACATCGCAAAATATAACGAGAAATACCACTACGGCATACTGTCGGGACGCAACCTCGACGACGTTATCAACGCCAGCCGCCAGCTCGACGGTGTGGGCGAGAAGCGCAACCAGGCCGACTTCGCCCTGTGGAAGAAGGCGCAGCCCGAGCACATCATGCGCTGGCCGAGCCCCTGGAGCGATGGTTTCCCCGGATGGCACTGCGAGTGTACGGCCATGGGACGCAAGTATCTCGGCGACCACTTCGACATACACGGCGGAGGCATGGACCTCGTGTTCCCGCATCATGAGTGCGAGATTGCGCAGGCTGTGGCAAGCCAGGGCGACCAGATGGTGAAATACTGGATGCACAACAACATGATAACCATCAACGGACAGAAGATGGGCAAGAGCCTCGGCAACTTCATCACGCTCGAGCAGTTCTTCACGGGCAACCATCCGAGCCTCGACAAGGCTTATTCGCCCATGACGATACGCTTCTTCATCCTCTCTGCCCACTACCGCGGCACGGTAGACTTCTCTAACGAAGCCCTGCTGGCAAGCGAGAAGGGACTGGCCCGACTGATGTCAGGCATCGCCGACTTAGACCGCGTGCCCGTGTCAGACAAGTGCGACGCGCAGACCGAGGAGTTTGTGAAGAACCTGCGCCAGAAGTGCTACGACGCCATGAACGACGACCTTGCCACACCTCAGGTTATCAGCTATCTGTTTGAGGCCTGCGGAGTGGTCAACAAGCTGCTCGACCACAAGGCCACTATCTGTGCCGACTGCCTGAAAGAACTTGCCGACACGATGCGCCTCTTTGCGATAGACCTGCTCGGACTGAAGGAAGAGAAGGGCAACTCGTCTGACGCACGCGAGGAAGCCTACGGCAAGGTGGTAGACATGGTGCTGAGCCTCAGGGCAAAGGCAAAGGCCGAGAAAGACTGGGCCACAAGCGACCGCATACGAGACGAGCTGGCTGCTGCCGGATTCGAGGTGAAAGACACCAAGGACGGCTGCGTATGGAGACTCGACAAATAATGTTGATGTCATGTTACTGAAACCTGTGATGTGTATGTCTGTCGTGCCTGCCAAATTCTTTGGCAACATGATGCCGACCAGTCTGCGGCCAGCCCGCAGTTTCAGCAGGTCATCCGTATGATGCTTCTGTTTACACATCTTATATAATATATAAAGAGCAGCGGCATGTTGGCCGCCAGTTTCCTAAGGCATGCGTGCCGCTGCTCTTTCTTTCAAAAAAGTTTTTTTATCCAATGCAGGATAGCCTCTTATGTGAGGCATTAACCAACAGAGGTCAGACTATGAAAAATATTGCTTATGTTTTGTCTTTATTGATGTTAACGCTCATGACGGCCTGTTCCGACCGTAAGGAGTATGTTATAGCCATGTCGCAGTGCAGCGAGGACATCTGGCGCGAAAAGCTCAACACCGAGATGCTTGCCGGCACTTATCTTTACGACAACGTCACGTTGAGGGTGGCCTCGGCCAACGACGACAACGTAAGGCAGACTGAGCAGATAAACGGCTTTGTAAACGATGGCGTCGACATCCTTATTGTCGCCCCAAACCAGATGAACACCGTTACGCCGGCCATCGAGAACGCATACAACAAAGGCATACCCGTAATACTTTTCGACCGCAAGACCGGTTCAGACAAATACACGGCATTTATCGGCGCCGACAACGTAAAGATGGGGCGCACCATGGGCGAGTATATCGCTTCGCGCCTTGGCGGCAAGGGGCGTGTCTTGGAGATTACGGGCCTTAAAGGCTCGTCGCCGGCCATAGAGCGCCATCAGGGCTTTGCCGATGCCCTGAAGCACTATCCGGGCATAGAGCTGGTGGCCGTGAGCAGCGGCACATGGATGCAGCAGAGCGGGCGCAAGGCCATGGAGGCCATGCTCGACAGCGTGGGCGGCAACATCGACTACGTGTTTGCACACAACGACCGCATGGCTCTCGGCGCGCGTCAGGCAGCCCAGGCACGCGGACTGGCAGGCCGCATAAAGTTTATCGGCATTGACGCCCTGCCGGGCAAGGGCGGAGGCATCGAGCTGGTGCGCGACGGAGTGCTCGACGCATCATATATCTATCCCACGCGCGGCGACATGGTAATGCAGCTGGCCATGAGCATTCTTGAGAAGCATCCCTACCAACGCGAGAACCTGATGAAGACAGCCCTCGTAACCAAAGACAACGCCGAGGTGCTGCTGATGCAGGCCGAAGAGATGAACAAGCTAAACGACAAGCTCAACATGATGCACGACCGCGTGAACATGTATCTCACGCAGTACAGCCATCAGAAGGTCTACCTCATGATGTTCATCATTATCCTTGTGCTGCTGGTGCTTTCGTTTGTAGCCTTCTACCGCACCATCGTAGTAAAGCGGCGCATGCGCGAGGATGCAGCCAACGCCAAGCTGGTGTTCTTCACCAACATAAGCCATGAGTTCCGCACACCGCTCACTCTCATTGCCGACCCCGTCAGGCGCATGCTCGAGGCCGACAACCTGACCACGCAGCAGCGCTCCATGCTCTGCCTGGTAAGAAAGAATGTCGACGTCATGCTCAGACTTGTTGGCGAGATTCTCGACCTTCGCAAGATTCAGAACGGCAAGATGCAGCTCACCGTGAGCCGCTTCAACCTGTCGGACAGCGTAGGGCAGTGGGTGGCCAACTTTGCGCCGCTGGCCGACAGCAGGGACGTGGAGCTGAGCGTTGACTGCGGCCACGACATAAACATAGAGGCCGACCTGTATAAGATGGAGCGTATATGCTATAACCTTATCAGCAACGCCATAAAATACAACCGCAAGGGCGGCAGAGTGAGGATAAGTCTTGCTGCCGACGGCGGCATGGCGCGCCTGACCGTAAGCGATACGGGCATAGGCATACCGCGCGACAAGATTAACCACGTGTTCGACCGCTTCTTCCAGGCATCAGCCGAAAACCGCGGAGGCACGGGCATCGGGCTTGCCATAGTAAAGGCTTTTGTCGACCTTCATCACGGACAGGTTACGGCAGAGGCCAACGCCGACGGCGGGGCAACGTTTACGGTGAGTCTGCCGCTGACGCAGCCCGGAGAAACCATAGTGGAGCAGCCTGATGTAGCAGCCCTGGAGACAGGCGACAGCGTTCCGGCAGACATACCTATGAGCGGCGGTGTGGAGATGATGACGGCACAGGACGACGGTGAGCGCAAGTCGATAGTGGTGGTAGACGACAACAGCGACGTTAAAGACTATATCGTCAGTCTGCTCTCGGCCCACTACGATGTCAAGTGCGCGTCCGACGGCCGCGAGGGCCTCGCCTTGTGCGTCAAGTATGTGCCCGACCTGGTTATCTGCGACGTGATGATGCCCGTGATGGACGGTCTTGAGATGTGCCGCCGGCTTAAGGCGGAGACGGCCACGAGTCATGTGCCCGTCATACTGCTCACGGCCCGCACCTTCGACGACCAGCGCGCCGAGGGCTACGACTGCGGCGCCGACGCCTACATAACCAAGCCCTTCAGCAGCAACGTGCTGCTGTCGCGCGTGCGCAATCTGCTCAATGAGCGCATGAAACTGAAAAATATCTATTCGGGTGCCGAGGCAGAGGAGGACAAAGCTGCCGACGATCCTGATACACGCTTTGTAGCCGACTTCAGGCATCGCCTGAAGGAGCATCTGTCTGACTCAGAGCTCAATGTGGAGACTCTTGCCGCCGAACTCGGCCTTAGTCGTGTGCAGCTCTACCGTAAGGTGAAGCAGCTCACAGGTTCGTCGCCCGTTGAGATAATACGCATAACGCGCCTGAAGGCTGCAGAGCAGCTGCTGCGCACCACGTCGAAGACCGTGTCGGAGATATCCTACGACGTAGGCTTCTCGTCGCCGTCTTATTTCACCAAGTGTTTTAAAGACTATTTCGGCCATCTGCCCAACGAGGGCCGCGGCGTGTAGTCGGCTTGTCAGATAAATATCAGTGAAAAATAATTCTTCTAAAGCCCTTGCCATACGTGGCGGGGCTTTAATTATAATATGTATTTTTTATTTTAATATCCTTGTTTATCAGACGAAATGTATATTTTCCCATTTAAAGCGATTTATGGCCTCATTTTATGGTGAAACTTATATAAAATAAATCAATAAGACAGCAAATTATTAGATTAGATACCGAAAATACACAAATATACATTCTTTATAAGATATTTGTTAATAATTCGTGATAAAGCTTTGGTAAATGTTAATAGTTTTGTATATTTGCATGCAATCTAAACTTAACTAATAAAAATTGTGTAACTATGAATAGGAAACTACTATTTGTTGGAGTATCTCTCCTGAGTTGTTTCACTAGTGTTCACGCGGACGATGTTCTTAGTCATGTGATTGAATACGATGGAACACAAGTAAGTTCTCGAACTGACTATACTTATGACGCCAATGGTATGGTTATAGAAGAGTTTATAACAAGACCAAGTCCGAGCGATCCGTCAGTTATGTCAAATTATGAAAAGATTAATTACGGTTATGATTCACAGAAACGCCGTAATTTTGTGGCCGATTACATGTGGAACACTTCCACGCTGACATTTGTTGGTCGTCCTATCGAGGGAGCCAAGACCACTTCTACTTATGATGATGCCACAGGACGCGTTTCGGAACAGCTGTTCTATGACTGGGGCACATCTGACTGGAAAGAGGATTATTCAAAGAGATGTGTGTATACATACGATGGCAATACAGCAACCGAAAACCGCTATAAGAAGCTTAACGGAACTGAGCAAACCACCCCATACGAGATAAACGAATATACCTATGACGACAATATGAACATATTGCAGAAGGTACGCAACAGCTATTCGTTCAGTTTTGCAGAATACGATTATGTAAAGACGCCTACGGAAAAAGAGGTGTATGAATACGATGACAGGGGCAACGTGACCTTGAAGGAGGTATATATGTATTCAAGCGGCGACGACTATGACCCATGGGGTGGAGACGGTGATCCTTGGGGTGACCCTTCTGATACAGACGAGGATGCGGATGATTCTGAGAACGGCGACACCGAAGGCAAATGGTCGCTAATGTACAGATATAAATATCAGTATGAGTATGATGCCAAGGACAATATAACGAAAAAGACAACTTTGGTGTGGCGCGACTATCTTGGGGAGTATGACACCGAGTCAGTGCTGACCTATGAATATTTCTACGGATCGAATGAGGCTCTTGAGCTGCCTTACAGCAATAACTTTGATGCAGATGATTCGTTCGACGGATATACTGCATCGGGCAGTGGCGAAGCCGGCGCAGGCTGGAAACTCGGCAATGGCTCGGCTATATGCACTGCTGCAGTTGACAGCGATCCTAACATACCTGAGATACTTTATCTGCCGGCTCTGCGTTTCACGACGGACAACGAGATTGAAATTTCGTTTAAGGCCAAGGTGGCTGACGCCTCAAAGCCCGGTAAGCTGCAGATGATATTGTGCCGCAATGACGAGACCCATACTCCTTTAGGTACGATAGGTCAGATGTGGGACATCACGGATACAGAGTATCAGGAAATAAAAGGTTTTGTTGTTCCAGACAAGAGCGACGCCTATGTGATAGGTATCTGTTTTGACAACTATCAGAAGGGTTCAGAGGTATATGTTGATGATGTAGACGTAAAGAATGGACGTCCGTCGGCAACTCCTGTTGCACCATACAACTTTGCAGCCACTCCGGCTCAGGACGGATCATTACAGGTTAAATTAGTATGGTATACACCTAACACTAATCTGGCAGGTGACTTCATCAGTCATGTAGACAAAATGGAACTCTACCGTGACGGTATAGATGAGCCTCTATATACCACTCAGGCCACTGGTGCTACGCTTGCAGCCCAGTATGTAGATGCAGACATACCTGAGAAGGGAGAATATACATATCGTGTGTATGCGTATCTCGACGGATTGAAGAGTTATGCTGCCGTTATAAGTGTTAAGGTTGGATATTCTGTACCTTCGCAGATCGAGGGTCTTACCCTGGTAGAGAACGATGACCACTCTGTTACAATCTCATGGGATAAGGCAGATTCTGAATACGGCGATGTAAAATATTATATAGAGCGTAATGGCAGTGAGGTTCTCGATGACGATTTCTCAGGTACGACATTTGTCGATAAAGGAATTGACACAAGTTATGGTCAGCAGCCTGTTTACTATATCATACAGCCCTATAATGAAGTTGGTTACGGCAGAATAACAAGTTCGAACCTTATGTTCATAGGCGAGTCTTCGCTGACACCGTTTAAGGAGTCGTTTGCCGGAGGTGAGCCCACGCATCTGTGGATGAACGAGAAGGTTGTGGGCTACGACGCTGCGTGGGGTACAGGCGCAAGTTGTCCTTCATATCCCTCTGTTGAGGCTCAGGATGGTGATGGCGGTTTTGCCGCATTCCTCTCTACAAGCCTTGCCGAAGGCGATGTCATAAGGTTCACTAGTGAGAAGATAGACTTGAGCAAGTTGGTAAATCCTGAGCTGACGTTCTATATGTATCAGATTGATGGTGACCAGACTGATGATGCTATCGTGGTTGAGGCTTCGAAGGACAATGGCGAGTATGAGGCCCTTACAAGTGCATTACATGTATCCGGCTACGATGCTGCAGGTTGGACAAAGCAGACCGTGTCGCTCGATAAGTTTAAGGGTGAGAAGAATGTACGTCTAAGTTTCAAGGGCATTTCCGCCATCACTCACGACATATTGATAGACAATATGACGGTTGGTGAAAAGCAGACTAGCGGTATCGGTTCTACATTGACCGACGGTGTCAGGGTATATGCCTCAGATGACGAGATAGTTGTCAATGCTCCGGCCGAAAGCGATGTAAGAATCTTCAATGCAGGCGGTGCGCAGCTTTATGCCGGCCGTGTGGCTGATGTAAGGGTTGCTGTTGCCAAAGGATTGTATGTCGTTACAGTTGACGGCCGTTCTACAAAGATTACGGTGAGATAATAGCACTGCAATAATCCTTATATAAGAAACTAAATGTCGGGGTGCAATGTGGCATAATGCTATGTTGCGCCCCTTTTCATTCCCGGTGCCAACCAGACAAAACAAGACTTCTTAACCTCATATTTATCTTCGGGATTCGTCTGCATTATTGTTCGTCCTGTCTGCTCATTCCTGCCCTGCCGCCGTGTCCAGCCACGGCATATCTCTGTTGCCGCATCAAGGAATATAAAGAAAATGTTAATAAGTGTGTAGCCCTTTTAGGCTTTATTGGCCATGAAACGGGCAAAACAGACCACAGAAATCGTACAAAGTATGTAAATTTTGTTACATGAACGAAATTTTTAATTCATTGGTATAAAATTGTTAACAGAAATTTCATAATCTAAATAATTTTGCTAGCGACAAAAGTCACGATAAACAATTTATTAAACCATAAAAACGCAGTAAAAATATGAAGAACATTAAACTAATGCTATCAAGCGTAAAGCGTATTGTGCTGTTCTTCGTCTTAATGAGTTTCGGCTTGTATGCCACGGCTCAGACAACGATGGAAGTCAGCGGTACGGTGAAAGACGATCAAGGTGAGACGGTTATTGGAGCCAGTGTGCTTGAAGAAGGTACGACAAACGGTGCTGTAACCGACATAGACGGAAACTTTAAATTAAAGGTGAAGGAAGGCGCCAAGATCAGAATTTCTTATGTAGGTTACAACACAGTGACGCTTCCGGCGCGTCAGAACATGGTTGTAAAGCTCGAGGAAGCCGGAAACATTATGGACGAACTTGTTGTAACAGGTTATACCACTCAGCGTAAAGCCGACCTTACAGGATCTGTGTCTGTAGTTTCGACAGACGATCTGAAGACAAGTCCGGATGCCGACCCGATGCGTGCATTGCAGGGCCGTGTTCCGGGTATGACTGTTACAGGCAACGGTTCGCCAATAGGAACAGGAACAGTAAGGATACGTGGTATCGGTTCGTTCAACTCTTCACAAGACCCGCTTTTCGTAATCGACGGTGTGCCAACAACAATGTCTCTCAACTCTCTTAACACTAACGACATTGAGAGCATGCAGGTGCTTAAGGATGCGGCTTCTGCTTCTATCTATGGTTCGCGCGCGTCTAACGGCGTCATCATTATCACGACAAAGCAGGGTAAGAAAGGCGGCAAGATGAAGGTTGACTTCTCTGCAAATCTTACGGCTTCGTTCTACACATCACAGTCATTGATGAACCTGTGTAACTCTGCCGAATATGCCACTGCAATGGCTCAGGCAGCCCTGAACGACGGAATAGACCCTGTTACATATGCAGCCAACTACGGACTTAATCTCAACGCCGCCAACGGAACCCCTATCACGGTATGGAATCCGGCAACAGAACAGTATGAGAATTATACTGTAAACGGCCGTTATGACGGATTTATCAACAGCGCAAAAACAATGAAATATTCAGATACAGACTGGCTTGACGAGATTTCGCGTACAGGCTTCTCTCAGAACTACGACCTGTCTATATCTAACGCAACAGACAAATATTCGGCATTATTCTCTTTAGGATACAAAAAGAACGAGGGTATATTGAAGTATACTTCGTTTGAGAATATTTCTGCCAGAATGAATTCTTCTTACAACATTAACAAGAATCTGACAGTAGGCGAAAACTTCACCATAACATGGTCGAGACAAGTTGACTGTGCGCCAATGGAGAATGCCTTGAAAATGGCTCCTATCGTGCCGGTATATGAGACTGACGGAACAACATTCGGTGGTCCTGTAGGAAGCATGTCCGACCGTCAGAACCCGCTCCGCGAGATGTATCAGAACCGTGATAACCATCTTGACTACTGGCGCCTGTTCGGTAATGCATACGTAGAGCTGAAGCCGATTGAAGGCCTTGTGCTCCGTTCAAGTTTCGGTATCGACTTCTATACATCTTTTATACAGTCGATGAATCATACATTCCATTCAGATATCGTCAACAACAACGTTGCAAGCACAACGCTCTCTAACAAGAATGATATGAACTGGACATGGTCTAACACAGCCACTTACAACTTTACGCTTGCCGACAAGCATGATTTCTCTGTTCTGCTGGGTGTAGAGTTGTCAAAGCAGAACTCTATCGACTGGTCTGGCTACAATGAAGGCTATGCACTCGAAGATCCTGACTATATGTGGCCTAACGCTGCAACAGGCACAGCCCGCGTTGCCGGCGCAATGGTAGGATACAGGCTCGCTTCTTTCTTCGGTAAGGTTGACTATAATTATGATGATCTTATCTTGGCTTCGTTCACGATGCGCCGCGACGGTTCTTCACGTTTCGGCAAGGGCAACCGCTGGGGTACATTCCCCGCAGCCACATTAGGCTTCCGTGTATCCAAACTGCTTGAGAAAGACTGGTTAGACGACTGGAAAATACGTTTGTCATGGGGTAAGACCGGTAACCAGGCTATAGACAACAACGCACAATTCGGACTGTATGTCGCTGATTATGGATTAGACCGTATAACCTCTACAGCCTATGACCTTTTCCTTCAGGGCTCAGGCACATTCCCTTCTGGATACCGTGCTACACAGCTGCCTAATGCAAACCTGAAGTGGGAGTCGGCCACACAATATAATATAGGTACAGACTTTACGCTGTTCCACAACATGCTCTATGGTTCTATCGACTGGTATATCAAGGACGTTGACGACATGCTTATCAATCCGGCATATATCGGTACAAAGGGCGAGGGTGGTGCAACATGGATGAATGGTCCTTCGCTGCGCAACTGGGGTATGGAGTTTATGCTCGGATACCGCAAGACACTGCCATGCGGACTTGGACTCGACATCAATGCCAACGCCGACTTCTTCCGCAACAAGGTTACATCTCTGCCCGAAACAGCAACAGGCTCTTATGCTCATACGTCTAAGGAGAATCTCGTAGAGTCAGGACAGCCTTATGGTTCAATAGTAGGATACGTTGTTGAGGGACTTTATCAGACACAAGAGGAAGTTAATGCATCCGGTCAGGCCAATGCGCGTGTGGGCGGACTTAAATACGCCGACCTCGACAAGAATGGTGTTATCAACTCTGATGACCAGGATTGGATCTACAATCCCGTTCCTAAGTTCTCTTATGGCATCAACATAGGCCTTACATATAAAGGTTTCGACCTGAGCATGTTCTGGCAGGGCGTTTACGACAAGGATGTTTATAACAACCAGAAATTCCAGACAGACTTCTGGGCTGTTACTGACGCAGGATCTAACAAGGGTAACCGACTGCTCAACGCATGGAACACCAACAATACCGGCTCAACCATCCCGAGGCTGTCAACGACCAATACTGCCGACGAAGGCCGCGCATCAAGCTATTTCGTTGAGAACGGATCTTATCTGAAACTGCGTACGCTGCAGGTGGGATACACATTCCCTTCAAGTCTTATTTCAAAGCTTAAGATGACAAGTGCACGCGTTTATCTTTCAGGCCAGAACCTGCTTACAATAAAGAGTTCAAGCCTTACATGTCCTGATCCGGAGAACCCGGACTGGAACTATCCGTTGTCAACATCACTCTCATTCGGATTACAATTAAGTTTCTAACATTTTAACGATTTATCAAAATGAAAAAGATATATAGCATATTAGCAGCATGCGTCCTGGGCTTTACGCTGACAAGCTGTGACGATTTTCTTGACTATACTCCTACTGCTGTGGTAGACGAGGATAAGGCCTTTTCTGATCCTGAAGGAATGGTTACCTCTGCTTACGCCATGCTCGGCGACTGCTGGTTCTCATATCCGTTTAATCTCTTTCCTTATGGAGACATAACGTCTGACGACTGTCTTAAGGGCGGAAGCGGACCTAATGATACAGGATATCATGCCATGGATATATGGACAACACTGACTTCTACCACTCCGGGTGAGATGGACGAGCTGTGGTATCATCTTTATTGTGCCGTGTCTCGCTGCAACCGTGCATTGCTGTCACTTGAACGTAACGGCGAGAGCAAGCTCGGAGCCGAGACTACACGCCAGCGTGTGGCTGAGGTTAAATTCCTCCGTGGTCATTTCTACTATAAGCTGCTCACCGTATTCCGTAAAATACCTTGGATTGATGAGAGGGTAGAAGACGACGGAACACAGGAGTCTGTAAGAAATGACCAGTACACTTATGAAGAACTCTTCGGCAAGATTATCAGCGACTTTAAGGTTGCTTACGATGTTTTGCCGGTAAAAGAGCCGGGACAGGACGGCCGTGCCAACAAGGTGGCAGCCGCTGCATACCTTGCAAAATGCTATCTTAACCTCGCATGGGGTAACGGATATGAAGCAGGTACAGGTGTTGACCACATCAACACAAACTATATGGACAGCGTTGTGATATACACCGACGAAGTTGTCAACTCTGATTACGGTTATCTCGAGGATTATGGCGACATTTTCCTTCCCGAATATAAGAACAGTAAAGAGTCTGTGTTTGCAGTACAGTGTTCTGACTATGAGGACGACCATACTACTTACGGCCGTGCCAACTGGTCGGTAATGCTTAACGGCTGCTGGGGTATGTGGTCTTGCGGATGGGATTTCCACAAGCCTTCTCAGAACCTCGTAAATGCCTTCAAGACAAAGGACGGTCTGCCAATGTTTGACAATTACAACGACAGTGTTGACTATCCTATCAACGGACAGCCTACTGCACAGAAGTGGGATCCGAGATTGTTCCATACTGTAGGCATGCCATCTTTCCCATACAAATACGAGAAGGAATATACGCAGACTATGGCTAACTCTCGCGACGCTACCGACTATGGCTATTATACATCGCTTAAGGAAGTTCCGCAGCGTTCTAAGGGTGAAACATTCAATGATTCATGGCAGGCTTTTGCAACAAACGACTATGTAATACGTTATACAGATGTCATGCTTATGCGTGCTGAAGCACTCATCGAACTCGGCCGTCTGTCTGAGGCCCGCGTCATCATCAACGATATCAGACGCCGTGCTGCCAACTCTGTGAACAAGCACATTGAATATGCTGCCGACCAGTGCCAGATAGCAGAATATCCTGTTTCTCCGTATTTCGACAACAAGGAGAACGCACGCAAGTGCCTGCGCTGGGAGCGCCGTCTTGAGATGGCTATGGAGAACGGACGCTTCTTCGACCTGCGCCGTTGGGGTGTTGCTTCTCAGACACTTAACGCTTACTTCGCAAGCGAGCAGAACTCTACATACAGCTTCTTCGACCACAACGGCAACGTGATGGAAGGCGCGCCAGTATCATACGATGAAAACGGCAATGTTACAAGTGCCAGGGAACAGCATTACGGACAGTATTACCGCGATGCTCACTTTACGGCAGGCAAGAACGAGTTCTTCCCGATACCTTATAATCAGTTGTTCTACATACCTGGATTATACACCCAGAATCAGAATTATGATTAAAGGATAATTGCCGGTTGCATTCATGGAATAGAAGATGATAGGTATTTTAAGTTGATGAAGATACATCCGGCGGATGTGCGGTGTATTTTGCATAAGATTTCGTGCGGATGTATCTTTTAAAGGTAATAAGATTGTTTTTAAAAGGATATTGCCAATATTGTATACATTGGTAAAATTATAATGACGGCGGTCGTGTAGGTGCAGCGTGCAGGAATGCTGACGACATTGCAGATTCATAAAGGATACAGCATAACAGAAGAGTGTGCCTTGTTAAGTGCTGAAACGTATTTTGAACAAATAACAGCTCTGATCAGAACCTGCAAAATATTAACCGTTCCGTCTTGAATAGAGAAAAATTTTTAGGATATATAAAGAATATAATCATGAAAATAAGAAACATACTTGTAGCATTACTTCTTGGAACAGTCTCTTTTCAGGTGGCTGCACAGAATTGTAATGTGTCTTTCCTGAGCAAGTCGCATTGTATTATGCGCGCTGAGGGCAATAGCCGCTACGTGCTGCTGCCTGTGCAGGAGTCATCAGAAATAGCCAATGTCAAAGTGATTGTTGACAATAATGTTGTAAAGACATTGAACGTAAAGCTTGCCACAGACAATATAGACTATTACGTTCCGCTGGACATCTCGAAGCTTGACGGCAAGAAGGTGTTGTTCGACTTCCATGTAAACGGAGTTGACGGCAAGCCTACGGCAATGAAGGATTATGCCTGCTGGAAGAACATTTCTTATGCCGACACCTTTGACACTGCTAACCGCGAGAAGTTCCGTCCTGCATATCATCACACGCCTGTATACGGCTGGATGAACGACCCTAATGGAATGTTCTATAAAGACGGCGTATACAATCTTTATTATCAATACAATCCGTACGGTTCACAATGGGAGAACATGACCTGGGGACACTCCTCAAGCCGTGACCTCGTAAACTGGACTGACGAAGGCTTGGCCATTGAACCCGACGGCCTTGGCACAATCTTCAGCGGCAGCTGCGTGGTTGACAAGGACAATACCGCCGGGTTTGGTGCCGGAGCCGTAGTGGCATTCTACACCACGGCAGGCGAGAACCAGACGCAGAGCATGGCCTACAGCACTGACAACGGAAAGACATTTACCAAATATGACGGCAACCCAATTCTGACTGCCGACGTGCCAGACTTCCGCGATCCGCACGTGTTCCGTCACGAAAAGAGCGGCCGCTGGATTTTGATTCTGGCAGCAGGACAGGAGATGCGCATATACTCTTCGGCCAACCTGAAAGACTGGACCTATGAGAGCAGCTTCGGCAAGGGCTACGGATGCCATGAGGGCGTGTGGGAGTGCCCCGACCTCTTTGAACTGCCTGTTGAAGGCAAGAACTACAGCAAGTGGGTGCTTGTGTGCAACATAAACCCCGGCGGACCTGCAGGCGGCAGCGCCACACAGTATTTCACCGGAACATTCGACGGCCACAAGTTTACCTGTGACACAAAGCCCGAAGTTACAAAGTGGGCCGATTATGGCAAGGACAACTATGCCGGAGTAACTTTTGACAACGCTCCCGACGGACGCCGCATAATGATAGGCTGGATGAGCAACTGGCAGTATGCCAACCAGGCGCCCACACAGCAGTATAGAAGTGCCAACACCATTGCGCGCGACCTGTATCTCTATACAGACGGAACGACAGAATATCTGGCCTCGAAGCCTTCTGTAGAGAACGAGAAAATGAGAGGAAAGGCTGCTGTGAAGAAGAATATTTCAGGCTCGAAGACCATAAGCAAGATGTTCAGCAAGCCGCGCGGCACCTATGAGGTGGTGCTCACTCTTGGCAATGATAATGCCGGCAACGTTGAGCTTGTGCTCTCTAACACAAAGGGTGAGAACGTAAGCATGATGTATGATGCAGCCAAAGGCACACTGAGCTTCGACCGCCGCAAGAGCGGAAACGTTTCGTTCAGCGACCAGTTCCCTGCCGTGTCTGTGGCCCCCGTTGTAGGATCTAAGCTCAACGAGCTGCGCCTTTATGTAGACAACTGCAGCGTTGAGGCCTTTGTCAACGGCGGACGCTCGGTTATGACCAACCTCGTGTTCCCGTCAGAGCCATACAACAGCATATCAGTTAAGTGCGACGGCAAGAAGAAGTCGGCCTCGCTCGTTGTATATCCTTTAAACAAATAACTTATGAAACCAACCAAGACCATATATCTCATCCCTGTGATGTTCTGCTTCTTCGCCATGGGCTTTGTCGACCTTGTCGGCATCGCCTCCAACTACGTGAAGTCAGACCTTGGGCTGAGCGACTCCGTCGCCAACGTGTTTCCCTCGCTGGTGTTCTTCTGGTTCCTTATCTTCTCAGTGCCCACAGGCATGCTTATGAACCGCATCGGGCGCAAGAACACGGTATTGCTGTCTCTTGCCGTGACTGCCGTGTCGCTCGTTCTTCCGCTCTTCGGCGAGAGCTTCGCCATAATGCTTCTGTCGTTCTCGCTGCTCGGCATAGGCAACACCCTGATGCAGACATCGCTCAACCCGCTGATCTCGACCGTAATCCGCGGCGACAACCTTGCCAGCACCCTTACTTTCGGTCAGTTCATCAAGGCCATCGCCTCTTTCCTTGCCCCCTACATAGCCATGTGGGGCGCCACGGGCGTGCTTCCTTCTCTGGGCATGGGCTGGCGCGTGCTGTTCCTGGTATACTTCGTTGCAGGCGTTCTTGCCACGCTCCTTCTGCTGGTAACCCCCATTAAGGAAGAAGCTCCGGCGGGCAAGGTTTCGGGCTTCGGCGACTGCCTCCGCCTTCTCGGCAAGCCCATCGTCCTTCTGTCCTTCCTTGGCATCATGTGCCATGTTGGCATCGACGTCGGCACCAACACCACAGCGCCCAAGCTCCTTATAGAGCGTCTTGGTATGAGCCTTAACGACGCCGCCTTCGCCACGAGCCTCTACTTCATCTTCCGTACGGCCGGCTGCCTGACAGGCTCGTTCTTCCTCCGCGTGATGAACAACCGCGTGTTCTTCGCCATAAGCGTTGTTATGATGGCTTTGAGCATGTGCGGCATGTTCTTCGGCACGTCGAAGGCCGTTCTCTACACTGCGATAGCGCTTGTAGGCTACGGCAACTCTAACATCTTCTCGATAGTGTTCTCTCAGGCGCTTCTTTCAGTCCCCGATCGTCAGAACGAGGTTTCGGGCCTGATGATCATGGGTCTTTTCGGCGGCACCGTGTTCCCCCTTCTGATGGGCTTCGCCTCCGACGCTGCAGGCCAGGCAGGAGCCGTAGGCGTGATGTCAGTCGGCGTGGTCTATCTCCTTTATTATATAAACAAGGTAAAACATTGACAAACTTCAAACAAACAAGCATAACGATATGAAAGATATAATAGTAGGTCTTGGCGAAGCCCTTTGGGACGTTCTTCCCGACGGCAAGAAGTTGGGCGGTGCTCCTGCCAACTTCGCCTACCATGCCGGCCAGTTCGGCTTCGACTCAGTAGCCGTCAGCGCCGTGGGCGACGACCGCCTAGGCGACGAGACCCTCGCCGCCCTTGACGACAAAGGTCTTAAATACATGATGCCTCGCGTACCTTATCCTACGGGCACTGTTCAGGTTACGCTCGACGACGACGGCATCCCGACGTATGACATCCGCGAGAACGTGGCGTGGGACAACATCCCCTTCACCCCGGAGCTTGAGGCCCTTGCTCGCGACTGCCGTGCAGTGTGCTGGGGCTCTCTGGCCCAGCGCAATGTAGTTTCGCGCGATACGATCGGCAAGTTCCTCGACGCGATGCCCTCTGACAAGGGCGTCCTGAAGATATTCGACATCAACCTTCGTCAGAACTTCTACACGAAGGAAGTGATAAGCGAGTCGGTGAAGCGCTGCAACGTGCTGAAGATAAACGACGAGGAGCTCGTTGTGATAGGCCGCCTGTTCGGCTATCCGGGCCTTGACATGAGCAACAAGTGCTGGCTGATACTTGGCAAGTACAACCTTGACATGCTTGTGCTGACATGCGGCGTCAACGGCAGCTACGTGTTCACACCCGGCAGCGTGTCCTTCCAGGAGACCCCGATAGTAGAGGTGGCAGACACTGTAGGCGCGGGCGACTCGTTCACGGGCACGTTCTGTGCCGCCATTTTGAGCGGCATGGACGTCAGGGATGCCCATGCCCTTGCGGTAAAGGTGTCAGCCTATGTGTGCACACAGAGCGGCGCCATGCCCGTAATACCTGACAACATCAAAAGTTTTATAAAGCGCTGAGACTGACAGCGCCAAGGCCCGTGCCGGCAGTTTCGTGCGGTTCTAGCAGTCGTGCCGTTCCGTTACGGAAAGCCTTATGGCAATTTGTTCCTATCGTTCTTGTTGCCGTGTGGCAGGTGCGGGCTTTTTATTTAATGATTTCTTCATGTTTCAGCCGCATCCATGTCTTATATTGAGCTTACAGCCGTTATCTTTTACGCCGTCGTGGCAGCCTGTGTAAGGATAATGCAAACGGCAAGATGCCGACAGGAAGCACAATGACAGACGAAGGTATTAGTTTGGCTGATGAACATAATATGCGGTCTGCTGACCGATTTTGGGTTTTAAGATTGTTTTTATTGGGTAATGTTGTCTCTGCAACACGGCACACATAATAATCGTGCATCGTGTTGTGGAGACATTTTTTATGCTATCTTGCTTTTTATATGATAAGGATGGAAGAAAATCTTATTAAGGTAAGTTTATTCTATATTCTGAAATATAAAACTTATAATCATATAAAAAGACTTTGTGTCGAAAACAAATAGTTTGTATACAAGACATGTCTTGTCTTGTATTTTGTCAAGGAAAAATTATTATTATTTTGTAATAATTTTTAATTTATTTATCTTTGCAAAGTATTGTAAGTATATTATACGTTGGAATATAGTTCATTATTAAAAAGATTTTTAAGAGCGAGAATGTGTTTGTGCATTCTAGTAAGTCTTTTTTTGTCTCTTTTTGTCTTGAATCTTCGTGCCATGGATGAAGGTGTTAATGGGTTGACAACGGTTAATGGGTTATCCTCTAACACTGTATTGGCTGTTACACGCGACAGACAAGGCTTTGTCTATTTTGGAACGACAATTGGCATTGATCGTTTTGACGGGGAGAGGGTTATTAATATACCTTTTACCGAAAATATTCCACAGGACATGCGTATTGTGAGTTGCCTTTCAGATATTGACAACCGCTGGATGCTGGTTGGAAGCTATATGGGGTTGTGGAAATTAGACAAACGTGAGCTTAAGTTGACAAGATGCTTTGAAAATGTTATAAAAGGCAGAGTTACGTGCCTATTGAAAATATCAGAAACGGCCTGTTATGTAGGAACAAACAGAGGACTTTACCTGATTAAAGGCAACAAGGTGGTTCGCTGTAAAATAAAAGACCGCAGTTTTGGTGATAATCCGGCGACGGTAAACGTATATGGGTCGCAGGGAAAAAGGGTATTGCTGTATTTAGAAACATGTCCAGTGTATCCGACGGATCTGTCTGCCATACCAAAAAGGAACCTGTTTCATTGGTTAGGATAGGCAGGCGTCTTTTTATTGGCACTTCTGACAGTGGTGTGTGGCAGAAGAGTGATGCAGAGAGTGAGTTTTCTCACTATATGTTTCATGGCCAAATATCTGACATGAATAAAGATGGCAAGTCTCTACTTGTGGCAACTGCTGCATATGGTGCATACGAGATAAATACAGAAAGAAATGTCGTGGTGAACCGTTATTCTGAAGAAGCATCATCCGATAATGTAAGAATAAGGATTGCAGACCTTATGACTTTTTATCGTGATAAATATGGATGTAATTGGTTTGGAAGTATAAAGGCCGGAGTTGATTATACATATTATAACAGAAATATTTTTCATGTGTTCTCAATACCATCAGTGCTGACAACCAGAGGAACAAGGGTATACACCTGTTTTAGAAAGGGCGACTGGTTGTTATGGGGTACAGACGACGGACTTTATATAACGAATTTGAAGAACGGTAAACTTGTGAAAATTCCATCAGGAGAACTTGATGCCAATATCGTTACAGGCTTGATGGCAATGCCAGGAAACTATGTCGTTGGAACAGATTGCGGTGTGCGGCTTGTTGATATGAACACTTTTACGGTGAAATCTATTTTTGGTTATGGATCAGTATTTTCGTCTGTAACAGATCGAAATGGATGTTTGTGGTTTGCCACGGACAAAGGGCTTTTGCGATATGATGCAGCAAATAACGTTACAGAGCTGTTTACAAAGGAAAACAGTGATATTGCAGGCAACTATGTTATGGGTATTGATTTTGACAGCTATGGTAAAGGCTGGTTGTCAACCGATTGTGTAATACAGACTCTTACTTTACGCAACGGAAAGTATATCTTTAGTGGGAAGGTCCCAAAATTTCTGGCAGATTGCGGCAATATGCGGCGTATATATCACATGGCCAACGGGATGATGCTTTTTGTGCCTGTAAGAGGATTTCCTGTAATGAGCAATCAGGAGGTAACAGAATTTGCGGTCAAGAAGTATGACATAAACGAGTCTGTCCCCTCTTTCTGTTTCGTTCGTGGCACAGAGATGCTGCTTTTTGCGTGTACGGAACAGTCGGTAAATCTTTTACGCAATGGCAAACTCCGAAAACTTGGCTATATTGACGGATTGCCGGGTTTGCTGATAGAGCAGAACTCGTATGGATATTCTGTTTTAGACCAAAAGTATTGGATGGCAACAGACAAAGGCCTGGTTTGGGCGCATGAAAAGGATTTGATGTCACATGATTTTGACACTATACCGATAGCAGTAACCAAAATAATTTCAGACCATGTCTTTACGGCAGAAGAGGTGAGCAGGGTAAATTTTGACAATACGCTACACATTAAAAAGGGAGAAGGTTCGTTTAACCTTATGTTTACATGTCTTGCCCAGGCTAATATGTCAGGCCTGAGCTATAAGTATCGTCTGGAAGGATTTGAAGATGAATGGCATGTAACATCGTCTCCGTCGTTGTCATATAGTGATGTACCTGCCGGTACGTATGTGTTGCGCATTGAAGTATGCGGTATGCCTGAAATCTGTATGACTATGAAAGTTATCGTCGTGTCTGATTGGTTTGCCGTTGCTTGTGCCGCTGTCTTAATTGTGCTGGCTTGCATTGCTGGCTGGATTTTAGTAAGGCGTGCCGTGGAAAGAAAAGTAAAAGGTAAGGAGGAATCAGAGCAAGTACAGGAGAATGCAGATTCACTGCATGAGACTGAAGAAATATCAGACAATAATCAGAAATATCAAAGTAAGCGTCTTTCGCAGGAGCAAGCTGATATACTTCAGAAAAAACTGAATGATTATATGAAAGAACATAAGCCGTATCTGAATAAAGATTTGCAGATGCGTGACATTTCTGATGGTATAAACTGTTCTGCCCATGAGCTGTCGCAGTTGTTCAGCTTGTTTATGCACACCAATTACTATGATTATATTGCCGGGTTTAGGGTAGAGGCCTTCAAGAAGATGATAGCCCTTCCTGAATATAGAAAATTTACCATTACGGCTATATCAGAGAAGTGTGGTTTTAAGTCGCGCAGTACGTTCCTCTCAGCGTTTAAGCGTATTGAAGGAGTTTCGCCGAGCGAGTATATCAAGTCGTTGAAGGAGCATTAGCCATTCGGCTTATATTCTTGTTTATATAGATAATAGAAAAGGGCCATATTTTTTACTCTTTGAGAGTGAAAATATGGCCCTTGGACAAAAGAGAATTAATGAAGCTCCGATGTTTAATTTGTTGCAGTTGTTACTTTACCACAACTTTCTGTGTCGTTGTCTTGCCATTCTTATAGGTTGTCAGCACGATGTTGACGCCCTTTCTCATTGACGGAATGCGCATGCCTGTGATGTCGAAGTATTCAACCTTTTCAACCTGTCCGCTTGTGACATCCTGAACAGATGTGCCCTCTTTCGGTATATATTTCAGTCGCAGGGTAGGAACGTAGGTCTTCTTCATCAGTCCGAAACTTGGTGTGCCCGGAAGATAAATACCGCTTGAGCCAGAGTTTGCTGGTCCGCTGTAATAATATACCTGTATGTCGAACCCTTCGCGTGCATTCATGTCGTGTGCCACAATAAGGTTGCCTCCGTTATAGGTGAAAGGCTCGTTAAATTTAATCGTCTGCTCATAGTTGACGATGTCAATCTGTTCTCCGCTGTATACCGTGGTCAGTCCTTCTGGATGATTCTCGCTTACTTCATTGGCCGAGGTTGTTCCTATACGGTAGTTTACGTCAGCTGATGTATAGTCGATATCTGCTTCCATTACAGTCTGATAAGTCATCTCCGTGATTTGCGCACCATTAAGTCCTTCCATATCCTTTTCAAAGTAAATAGACTGGGTGTAGATAGGATAAACCCAATAGCTGGTGTAGTATGTGCATACGGGGAAGTCAAGAGTAGCTCCGTCGAAATCTCCGAGATAGCGTACATAGTCGGCTTGTGCGTCATAGTCGCATGTAACGTCGCCGGCTGAAGTATGGAATATAAACTTGCTGCTGTAGAGTCCGGGAGCAGTAGGCTGAATCTTTACAGGTATGGCCAGGGTGTCGCCGGGTGCGACAGGTGTTGACGGAACCTCTAAAGAGAATGGCTTTTCTGCTTCGGCACCAGTTATGGTAAGCGGATTTGTTCCCTTGTTGATAATCCAGCAGTAAGTGTCAGTAGCCCTGTCTAATGGAGCAATAAGGTCGTAGTGGTAGCGTGGCGCGTGCATGAATGCGGCGTCGGATTTGTCGTCAATGAGGTCTATGCGTATGTTGCTTATCTTTGATACGTCGGCTGAAGGTATCAGTGTCGTGTAGTCTTTTATGTGTGCAAACACAGCCTTGTAATCGCCGGCAGGCATAATGTATGTGCCTACGAGATTGCGGCGCGACTGATCCATCTTGACAACGTCGACATTATTTACTGTAACGTGGAAAATGTCGCCTTCAGGTTCAACGGCAAAGTTGGCGTCAAAACTCAGACGTGCCAGTTTTCCTTCAGGTACGCTGAAGTTCATTGTAAGTTCTGATGTGGTGTTGTCGTGGTTGGTGTTCGTGCTGTAGGCTTCGTTGTCATTTATCAGCCACGGATATTCAGAAGATGTCTCCCATGATGTGATGAGTTCTTTACCTTCATTGACGAGCGAGCTGTAGTCAGGCAGAGCCTTTACGTTTCCTTCAATTTTGACTTTGCAGTCTTCTCCTTCAGAGTAAACCACGAGTTCTGCGTCGTGTGTTCCTACGAGTTTAGGCATGAATGTCACGGTTACCGTCTTGCTTTGCATGGGTTGAAGTTCAAATGTCGTGGGCGAAACAGTGTAAGCTCCGTCTCCGCCGTTTATCTCAACACTGCAGTCGGTAGGTGTCATTCCCTTGTTGACAAACACAACCTTTCTTTTCAGTGAGCCAGTATTTGCAAAAGGCTCGCCGAAGCTGATGCTTTCGGTTGAAGATATTATTGCAGCGTTTTCGGTTACCTTTTCAAATCTTACGCCTTTCTTTAGAAATTCTGTTATGCCCGAGTTGTTGAATCTGTATGTTCTCCACAGTCCGAAGCCTGTTTGCGGCACGAGCATGTCATATTTGGCGTCAGCTTCAATGTTTAGAGTGTCTGTAAACAGATAGTCAGCTTTTTTAGAGTCGCCTTTTATGTCACCGCTTACAAGCCACCAGCGGTCGCCAGTCCTTTCTGGAAACATATAAGTCTCGTCGCTGTATGCCGCATAAGTACCAAGGTTGGTGTTGGCAAGTGTAGGTATCTTTATCATTCCATCATTTACGGTTCCGCAGATTGTGCGGTAGTGAAGGTCGGTGATGGGGAACAGATTATACATGAAGAATCTTCCAGTATTGGTTATCTTGATGTCAACAGGACAGTTTACACCCTCAATTCCGTCGGTGGCTGTATAGTTGCTTTCAGTGTTGAAATAGCTGTCGCCTATGAGGATGTATTTAGAGCTCAATTCAGTATAATATCCGTTGAAGGTCCTGATGTTGCTGATAGATGTCAGCTGTTCGCATCTTGTTTCGGTCTCACTGTCGTCTGAGCCGGCAAATTCAACCTTAATGGTGTGCTTGCCTGTGCCGGTGAGGTCTATGTGGCATATTGTGTCGCATGTGGCAGTCATGGCAGCATTTCCGTCGGCACTGATTTTGAGCGGCGACAGTTCTGTGGCCTGCACGTCAAAGTCAACCACGCTTTCGTTGCCTTCCGTGTTTACTTCAAATGTAAGTGTGCCTGACGGCGATACGGGACGCAGTCGCTTGTCGTAGATGCCCCATCCGTCTGCAACAAAGTTCCGTGCACTGTTGTCAGGAGATATTCCTTCATATTCTGTGGCCTCAGAGAAGCGTATGTTTCCGAATGACACATAATCCTTCTTGGAACCTGAATTTTCTTTTGTGAAGATCCATCTTACGGTATGTTCGCCCTTAGGCAGAATGTAAGAGAAAGAGCCTGTAACATCGTCAGTGTAGCCGAAGGCACGGTCGTTGTCAACAAACATTATCAGGGAGTCGGGCGATTCGGCTGAAATATCATAGTCGAACGTCATTCTTGTCGGCTTTTCTGATTTGTAGAATCCTGTCAGAGTGGCGTCGCCGTCCTGTTTCTTGTCGTTATTGTTTGATGCCCATGTGTCTTCCGAAGTCCAAGGCCATGCAGAGATATTGTCCCATTTGTAGAAGAAATTCTTGTCTCCTTCAACTATGAGCTGACTGAAGTCGTTAGGAATGTCAAGTGCCTTTCCGGTTATGTTTACCTTGTAGACAGAGTCGGCGGCGTTGATGGTCATTGTGCCGTTGTATTGTCCTGGGGTTCCGGGGGTGAAGATTATCGGGATATCCACCGGTTCGTCAATATATACAGTGCCTGTCTCTTGTGTCGTAGTGAACACCGGATTGTCAAAGCTGACAGAGTATTTTACAGGTGTTGCGCCCAGCGAGCTAAGAGTGATATAATTGGTTATCTTTTCGGTGTAGTAACATTCGCCGAAGTCAATATTGTCGGTGCTTATTTCAGATACAGCTTCATCTGAGAGCCGTTTCAGAACGTATCCGTCACGGTAGTCGTAGATTATGCCCTCGCCGTAGTCTTCAGACACTTCATACAGCAGCACCACTTTTCCGTTAGATGATATCTCTGTCGTGTCGCTGTTGATATAAAGACGTAGTTCGTTTTCCAGATTCACGCCTTGTGATCCGTCGGGATTGTTCACCAGTTCGCCTGCCAGCAGTGACACATAGTCGTTGTCTATTGTGCCTACGATGGTGTTGCTTTCATCTCCGCGATATGGTGAGGCCACGGGGAATATAATCTGATTGCCTTCGGTCTTTGCCGTAATGCTCACGTCGTCGTATAGCCAGTCTTCAAGTATCGGCCCGAAAAGATTGTCTATTTTTACGGTGTTCTGACTGTGGTCGAAAACAAACGTTGATGCCCACGTTACCTCTTCATCATAAGAATTGATGTAAGAGGAGCCCTGAAAATAGCATGTGGTTGTTTTTCCGTCCACTTTGTTTGGCTTTGTAGCACGCAGCGTGATGGTGCCTTTATGGACGTTTGTTCTTACTTGGTGCCGGTTTCGGTCACCTTTGTCGTTGACACTCTTGAGCACAAGTTGCTTTCCGGCATTCCTTATGCTAAGATTTTGTCCGTTTAATGCCACTGGCACTGCCAGAAGCATTGTGAATAGCATTTGTTTAAGCATAACAAGTAAAAAATTATTTGATAAATTTGTGAACGTTTACAATATTTCCTTTTGAATCAGTGCTGACAGCTATGTTCAGTCCTTTCTGCGGCTCTGCAATGCGCTGTCCTGATACGTTGTAGTAAACTGTGCGTATGCTGCCTTCCGTGTGGTTGAGGCTGATGTCTGTGCCTTCCTCGTTGATGCTTGCCTTGCGCAGTTCGAAGCGGTCTATGTTTTCCACCTTACAGTTTTGGTTGTCGTTCTCGTCGTAATTGCCGACAAAGGCAACGATATAAAGATTCTTAAAGTTTTTCTTCATATCCTCCGTAAGCGTGAAGGAGCATTCATACTTTGTGGCGTTGTCTTTAAAGGTTATAGGCTCACCCCATTTGCTGTCTGTGGCTCTCAGCACATTGCGGTGAATGTATTCATCGCCTTTAAAATAGAATTTCTCACCTATGCGGTCGTCATAGAAATATTGGAGTACGGCCGGCATCTTGTCCTCAACGAGGAATACGGTTAATCTGGGATTGTCGAGAGAAAATTGTTCGTTAATCTCGCAGTCTACCGTAACATATACGTTCGTAGAGTCTTTGCTTATCTGAGCCTCAGGATGCACGTACACCGTGGTCGGTTCAGACAGAGTCTGGTCTGTCAAGTTCCACACCATGTCTTCTTCTGTCCATCCCGGACATATCAGATTTTGCGGATTGCGGTCGTATAGCAGCCATGGCGCGCCGTCAACTTCAAACATAGAGGCATAGCTGCGACTGTCTGAAACCGAGAAAGGATCGGTTCCGTATGTATGATGCTCTATTGATATGATGCGGCTTTTTTGCGGGTGCTCATCAATGAGCCTGTCTACAAATCCGCCTACACGCGGACAGTTGCCGCACGATTCGCCCGTGAAGTATTCCATAAGCATCTTTTTCATGAAGAGATGCTCTTTCACGGTATATATGTATGTGTGATATCCGTTGTCGGTCCATTCGTCTTCGTAGTTGTCCACTCCTACAATCTCTACGTCTGATGTCAGGCCTGTGCCTTCATATTCAGGCTTGAAGTCTATTTCCACTGACGCCGAGTCGCGGTATGAGATTGTCCTGTCGAGCTGTATAGTCCTGTAGAACGGCTCCATTCCTTCAGGGCTTACCTTGGCATAAACAGAGGATACAGGCTGAAGTCCGTTGTTTCGTATTATGGCCGAGAGCGTAATAGTGTTACCAAGTTTTATGCTGTCGTCGCTAATTTCCGTTTCGGCTATGCATACATCATGCTGCAGCAGGCTGTTGCCCGTTACGACGCCTTCCATGCTCAGCACTCCTAAGCCCTCATGGCTGCGGTCTTGCCATTCGCCGTCGTCAATTTGTGTAAGCAGTCCGCCTTCCGTGTCTTTTGATACTGTTGATATGACATATCCTGTTGCACTTTGATAATATGTCATTCCCAATACATAGTCTTTGTCCTCAATATCTATTGCTTTAGGAAGGCTCACCTGGTTCCAGCCTTTGTCAAACTGACTCTTCTTCAACATAACGTCTGCTATATTATTGTCTGTTGACTTTTCACGCACCCAGACGTTTATACTGTCAATTTTAAGTTTTGAAACAACGGCAAAGCGCAGGGCTGTCAGTCTGTTGCCCTGATAATGCCGCATTGTTTCAGCCGGAATTATCGTTGCCGCACTGACATGGCCGGCATCGCCGTTAAACACTTTGCATTCGTCAGATATTTTGCCTACGCAATGTCCTATGAGGAGCGAGTCGCCCGATGCACGTGCTGTCTGAACTGATATTGCTGCAAACAACAGAAAGTAAAAGATTTTTTTCATAAGCTCACATAAAAAATTAAATTAACTATGTGGCAAAATTAGGATATTTTTTCTTCCGCTTCTAATTATATCTGTCCTTTCGGGCCGTTTTCAATTGAAAAGAATTAGAAATTATAAACGCTTGATAATCAGTTATTTAATGCTGTATGTGCGCTTATCTCAATTGAGATGAGCATCTAAAGCATTGTTTTGGACCCCATCAGTATGCTGTTGTTGCCTGTTTTCGGGTCCTGTTGGTGTGCTTTTTCGTTTTTGTGTCGCTGTGTTATATCCCGGTTGTTATATCTTTGCCGTATGTCATATATTATTATTTTGATGCTTTTATTGCTGTTTCTCTTTCCAATGTGTCATCAGAGTTTTGTCAGGATTTTCAGACGAAATAGAATTTCTGAGGGCAGCGGAGGCATGGCGGCGGTAAACAATATTTACATTATCATGCAAAAGGTATGCTTTTGAAAAATTACTCGGTCACTTTTGGATGAGAAACAGGCGGTTTTTGCACCGTAAACGGGCCTGTTTTTTTATTGAAATAATGGCTTTTTTGTCCTAATTGGGACAAAAAATGTTGCACATTATGCTCTTTATGCGTGTAACGCTTTGATGCTTAGGCTGTTGCGATTGCACGCGAAAACTGCCCGTTTTTGCGGCCGGATGATTTTAATTTTCAAATATCGCAGTATGAGAGCGTCAGAATAAATCAATGTGTAAGCGTTTTGCTTCGATGCGGCTCAATGTGTATTCAGCCGTTGCCGCAGTGGCACGCGGTGAGGAGCTGTCTGCTGTCGAGGGCTGTGCGGCGGCAATGGGCGTGAGTAGTGGGATGCCGTGTGCCGCCGTGATGTGCGTTGCAGGTACGGCATGGCTACCGGCAAGGGGATAAAGAAGGCGGCCCTTTCGCGAGGAAAGAGCCGCCTGAAAATAGGTTAGGGTGATAATCATGCAGCAGGATTAGCTGCTGACTTTTACTTTACAATCATCTTTTGTGTGTAAACTCTGCCGTCAACATTGATGCTGATGATGTAGATGCCGGCCTTAACTCCGTTCAGCGACAGGCGGTTGCCTTCAGAGCGTGACACGCATACGCCGCTGATGTCAACGAGAGTGGCATTGTCAAACTTGCCGTTGATGGTCAGGCAGTTGTCGCCTTCATTGCGTGTTATCGTCACGTTGTCGGCTATGTTGTGCTCAATGCCTGTTACGTCGTCGAGGCAGAACTGCTCAGAAGCCTCTGACTTCGTGCCGTCGTAGAAGAAGCCAACTACCTGGTAGCATGCGTCCTCAGTAGGTTCGGGATCGGTGAAGCGGGTCTGCAGTCTGTCGATTACTCCTTCGTTGAGCTGCTCGCCGTCGCGGTAGATGTTGTATGCAAACAGATCGCCCTCTGCAACCGGTGTGAGTTCAGGATTGTCAGTGATGCATCCGGTGATGTCCCAGCAGCAGTAGCCCTGCTCAGGTGTGCCCTGCTCGTTGTAGAATTCAGAGAGTTTCAGCCAGCTTGCGCCGTTGTCTTCAGAGTAGAGGTCGCTCTTGCCTGCAACAAACTTGTCGCTTATAATGTAGCATATAGGTATCTGCTGCTCGTCGTAGTCGAATATCTTAACACCTATCATCAGCTCTTTGGTTCCGTCGATGAGGAGCGGCTCGTCGAGAGCAACGGTCAGAGCCTCGTTGTATGTCATGTCCTTTATTTCCTGTTCGCGTACCATCTTGCCGTCTTCAAACACTACTACTGAAGCGTGTATGCCTTTTACTTCCTCTTCTGTGCTGTAGTAGTTGATGGTTGTCTGAACGCCTGAGAGATATTTGCCCTTGTATGCAGCCAGGTCTTCAGGTTCAAACTTGTTGGCGGCAATAAGTTCCTTGCCTTCGTTGCCTATGGTGTATTTGTTGATGAAAGAAGGATCGTTGATGTAGTTGAGCTGGTAAGCGCCTGAGAGGTTCTGCCACATCAGTGAGAGCGACTTGCCGTCTTTGCCCAGTGTGCCTGTAAGTCCGGCAGGAGCCTTTGAGCCAGAGCCTCCGGCCTCAATCCTCAGGTTGTCTACGTACATCATGTATTGAGCAACGCCCTGTCCGTGCTTGCGCAGACGCAGCTGGAAGATTTTGCCTGTTGTTCCGGCAGAGATGTCAAGGTTAATTACGTTGTAGCTGTATTGTGCATAGATGTCTTTCAGCGACCATGCCTTTATCTCCTTCCATGTCTTTCCGAAGTCGGTAGAGATGTCAACGCTGATAGAGTCTTTCTCGAGATCTTGGTCTACGGAGTTCAGCGGTGTCATCTGCATGAAGAACGACAGGCTTACTGATTCTGCCTTTGTGGCGTCGAGCGGGCGTGATATGAGGCTTCCTGAATAAGGCTGCTGTGAGAATACCATATAAGAAATGCTGCTGCCTATCAGTCCGTAGTCCTGCATGACGCTCCACATTGCGTCAGTAGGATCGCCGTATTCAACTTTAGACTCCCAGTAGTTTGTCTCAAGAGAGTTTGACGAGAAGTCGTCGAACAGAGGCATGTCGTATGTGTCGGGCACAGAAGCCTTCAGAATGTTTGACTTTGGCGAAAGCATCTCGCCGCCGTCTGCTGTCTCGAACACTGCTTCAACGGCATAGCCCGGGTGTCCTGCCGGAACGTTGTTCTCGGTCAGAGTCATCGGCTTGTCGGCTGTAACGTTGGCAACCTTTTTGCCGTCGCGGTAGATGTTGTATGACTTCAGGGTCAGGTCTTCATATTTAGTCTCGTCCTTTGCCCATGTCAGCGTAACCTGTCCTAAAGCCTCCGACTTGGCAGAGAGTCCTGACGGGGTTACAGGGATAGACACGTCGTATCTTTCTGATTTCAGAATCCAGCACTTAGCCTTCTGTCCTACGGCTGCATAGATGTCGATGTTTCCTACTATTACGTTGCCGTCGGCAGATATTGCCATGGGCACAGCCTGTGTCTTCTCGCCATACTCAAATGTGAAGTCGGGAGTAACTCCGCTGGCAAACAGCTGCATATAGTAAGGGAAGTCGAGGTTGCGGTCCTCCTTGTATGAGTACCAGAACGGGCGTGTATATACGTCTCCGCCGAAGAATATAGAGCCATAGTTATAGGCAGCCACCACGTTGCCCTCGTTGTCTACGGCTGCATATTCTATGTTTGCTGCTGTCTCGAAGGCAGGAATCTTGCGTCCTTCATTGGTTTCTATATTATAGATATATATAGCATTGGCTGCGCTCTTGGCCACAAAGAATTTGCCGTTAGCGCTCATTGACAGAATCTTCACCTGTCCGCCGTAGCTTGATGACTCCCATCCAATCTGCTCGTCTGTTATGATGGTGCATGCGCCGTCTTTCCATAATGCCACATGCTGGTTGTTTGTAGCGTCTGTTATTTTTCCTACAATAGTTTTGCCGTCGTCAGAAATGAAGTAAGTCATTCCGTCTTTTGCATCTTCAGGTAATGCGAGCCACTCGAGAGTCCATTTGCCGTCGTTGCCCTCTTTCCACATACATGGATAGAATGATGCGGCATTGCCTGTGCTGATATATCCGCAGACGGTCTTTGAGTCGGCCGAAATGTCTGTAGCCTGTGAGCCGTCACCCAGGAATTCAAACTTAGATGTGTCGAAGTCGCCGTAGTAAAGAAGCGTGCATTTGCCGTCTTTCCATATTGCGGCAGAGTTGGCTGGCCTGGTTTCAGTGCCAAACATGTCAGAGTAAGTTATGAGAAGATCCGGGTCCTTTGATGATCCGCAAATCACGCCGGCGTCGTTTACGGCCTTAAATTCTCCTGACTTGCTGAAGTCGTTTTGGTCAAACTCGGTAAGCCACTGTGTCTCACCTGTGTTGGTGTCATACAGATAGCTGACAGAATAAGAGCCGTCAACCATGTATGAGGGATTCACTCCTACAAGATATTGTCCGCTGGGTGAAATCGCCACTCCGTAAGTTAACTCCGGTAATGTCTTAAAGCTTTTGTCTGCCCATGCATTTTCAGCAAATGTTGCAAGTGCAACAGCCAATAAAAGTAACGTCTTTCTCATGAGTATAACAATTTAAATTAAACATAATATGATACTTCGAGGTAACAAAGTGTCTGTCATTTGCAAATTTAAATAAATGTTGTTATTTTCTTTAAAATATCCTGCCGTTTTCACTTCATATGTATCAATATGAAGTAAAAACGCCCTATTTTATCCTGTTGAATCGGTAATAAATGCGAATTAAACGGAAGATTTTAAAGACAGATGCGTTATAGGCGTGACAGTTTGGATGCGGGCATGACGTTTCAGGCAGAAAGTATTATGGGTAAGACAGACCCCCTCGTGCTGTGTCGGTAAGGCTGGCGGCAGACGGAGATTGGCTTATGACCGACTGCCGGGCATGCAGTATGCCGCACCGTCATGGCAAAGCCGGAACTGTTAGTGTGGAGAGAACAGCCTGTCGGCGTGGCTGCAATGCGTCTTCAGCCATCAACTCGTAGTATTGCATATGCCGTATGCAAAGAAATAGCCGGACGTCTTTATTAAATATATGTATAAAGACATCCGGCTATTTTGTTTTTTATTGAAATAATGCTAAAAGCAACGGCATCAGTACTTGAACGAACTGCCGCCAAGGAACTCGCGCAGCAGCGACGTAGGCGGGAGCTGGCGGTTGGGTATCGGGGCGATATACTTGAGGAACTTCAGCAGGCGGTAGGCCTCGGCGTGCTCCTCCATGTTCTCAGGCACAAGCTCGAGCAGTGGTTCGGCCTGGCTCTTTATGACGGCAAGCTCGAAGAGCAGGGCAGAGTTGAACATCACGTCGGCATTCTCCTGATAGGGGAATATCCACTTGTTCTCGCCGGCACGCACGCTCGGCCAGCGGCGTATGGTCTCGGCGGCGCTCACACCGCGGTATTTGTAGTCGCGTATGATGCGGCGCAGCAGTCGGTTGTCTGTCGTCGGTATATAGTTGTGCGTGTCGAGCAGTATGGTTGTCAGTGCCGATGCATACACGCGGAACTTCTGTTCCTCTGGTATTTTGGCCGTGAGCTCGGGGTTGAGTGCGTGGATGCCTTCCACTACGAGCACGTTGTCGGGCAGCAGTTTCAGCCTGCGTCCGCTCTTCTCGCTGCGTCCCGACTGGAAGTTATAGCGCGGCAGCTCAACCTCCTCGCCCGCAAAGAGCGCGTTGAGCTGCTCGTTGAGCAGCGGGATGTTGAGCGCGTAGAGGCTCTCGTAGTCGTAGTCGCCCTTGTCGTCCTTAGGCGTAAGCTCACGGTTGACGAAATAGTCGTCCAAAGAAATCTGCACGGGCTTGATGCCGCACGTGAGCAACTGTATGGACAGACGCTTGCAGAACGTTGTTTTGCCGCTCGACGACGGGCCCGATATCAGCACCACTCTTACGCCCTTGCGCGCCGCTATCATGTCGGCAATCTGTGATATCTTCTTCTCCTGAAGGGCTTCCGACACGTTGATAAGGTCGGTAGAGTGGCCGTTCTTTACGGCGTCGTTAAAGTCGCCCACGGTGCTCATTTCCAGAATCTTCTGCCAGCGGTGGTGCTCCTTGAATATCTCGAACATCTTGTCCTGCCTTATCAGGTCGCCCAGGCGCGACGGGTCGTCGCGCAGAGGTATGCGCAGCAGCATGCCGTCGTAATACTTCTCGAGGCCGAAGAGATACAGCTGGCGCGTGTTGGTGAGCAGCGTGCCGTAATAATAGTCCTTGTATCCGTCGATTTCGTAGTATGTGGTGTAGAGCGAGCCTACGCTCTTTAGCAGCTTAACCTTAGAGTCCATGCCCATCTCGGAGAACATGCCGATGGCCTCTTCCGTGGTGCATTCGTGGCGGCGTATGGGCAGCGCGTCGTCGATAATCTGCTGCATTCGCGAGCGCAGCGCGTCGGCGTCGGCCTCGGTGAGCGGTCGTCCTATGTTGATGTTGCAGTAGTAGCCGTTAGACACGGGTATGTCTATCACCACCTCGGCTCCCGGCCACACGTCATGCGCGGCCTTGCACAGCACGAAGAACAGTGTGCGCGTGTAGGCTCGCGAGCCTGAGGCCGACCTTATGTCAAGAAATTCAACATCCTTGCTGTGGTACACCCTGTAGTTGAGCCCCTCCACCTTGTTGTTTACTTTTGCGCTTATGGGGCCGTAATCCATTTCGAGATTAAATTCACGAAAAACATCAGAAAGTGTACTTCCTATTGCAAAATTTTTAATTTTTTTATTATTTTTGCAACGTATTTGAATTGTTTGTTTCATATCCATGCGGTTAAACGATTTACGCTCGTAAAGATACTCCGTTTTTCGCATCACATCGCAACATGACATGATAAATTAAATTAAAATATGTCGATTTGGATTTTTTTTAAGATTATTGGAGCATTAGCCCTTCTTATCTACGGTATGAAAGGCATGAGCGAAGCTCTGCAGAAGATGGCAGGCTCACAGTTGCGCCACATCCTCGGCACGATGACTAAAAACAGGTTTACCGGAATGCTCACCGGTATGTTCGTAACTTGCTCAGTGCAGTCGTCGTCGGCCACGACGGTAATGACAGTATCGTTTGTCAACGCCGGACTCTTGACATTGGCTCAGGCCATATCAATTATTATGGGAGCCAACATTGGAACTACGCTTACGGCATGGATCATGAGCCTCGGATTCTCGTTCAACTTCACCGATGTGGTGTTCCCTGCCTTTATTGTCGGCATCCTGCTAATCTACACCCGGCGCCACCGCTACATAGGCGACTTCCTCTTCGGCATAGCCTTCATGTTCTTCTCGCTGGCAATTCTCAGCGACACGGGCAAGGAGATGGACCTTGGCCACAATCAGGCTCTGTTAGAGTTTTTCAGTTCGTTCGACACTAACAGCTACATAACAATAATCGTATTCCTTCTTATCGGTACCGTGCTGACCTGCATCCTGCAGTCGTCGGCCGCCCTGATGGCCATCACCATGGTGCTCTGTTCGAGCGGCGTGCTGCCCATATATCTGGGTATAGCGCTCGTGATGGGCGAGAACATCGGTACTACCGCCACGGCCAACCTGGCCGCCCTCGGAGCCAACACACAGGCGCGCAGGGCTGCGCTGGCCCATCTGGTGTTCAACGTGTTCGGCGTGCTGTGGGTGCTGTGCGTGTTCTATCCGTTTGTCGACCTTGTCTGCAACTTTGTCAACTACGACCCGCAGTCGCACGACCTCAACCCAATAAAGCTTTCTGTAGTGCTGGCAGCGTTCCATACGTCGTTCAACATCTGCAACACCTTTATACTTATATGGTTCATACCGCAGATTGAGAAACTTGTCTGCTGGCTCATCAAGCCCCGCACCAACGACGAGGAAGAGGAGTTCCGCCTGCGCTACATCGGCGGCAACAGCATCATGGAGACGCCGGAGCTGTCGGTGCTCGAGGCACAGAAGGAGATTATTCTCTTTGCTGAGCGCATACAGCGCATGTTCGGATTTGTGCGCGAGCTGCTCAACACCACCAACGACACGGCCTTCACGAAGCTCTTTACCAGAATAGAAAAGTATGAGGGCATCAGCGACAACATGGAGATAGAGATTGCCAAATATCTCGACAGCGTGAGCGACGCCCACCTCAGCGACGAGACCAAGGCCAGGATAAGGGCCATGCTCAGGGAGATATCGGAGATTGAGAGTATCGGCGACAGCTGCTACAACATTGCCCGCAACATAAGCAGAAAGTTTAAGGGCAAGGAAGATTTTACCGAAAGCCAGTATGAACACCTGCACCAGATGTTTGAGCTTACCGACGACAGCCTGACGCAGATGAACATCATGCTCTCGGGACGCAAGGACAAGCTCGACGTTAACCGCTCGTTCAACATAGAGAACGAGATTAACAACTACCGCAACCAGCTGAAGAGCCAGAACATCAACGACGTGAACAGCCATGAGTACACCTACGCCATCGGCACGATGTATATGGACATAATATGCGAGTGCGAGAAGCTTGGCGACTACGTTATCAACGTTGTTGAGGCCCGAATGGGTACGAAGCAGAGAGAAGCCTGACCATGACACGGCCGCCGTGGCGGCATGGGCATGGCATCAGTAATAACAAGGTCCGGCCAGGGCATGCCGCTCCGGTCGGACTGATACACACGCTATACGGCCGTCCGTATTGTCTTCCGGCATCTACATTTGCCGGAGGCAGTGCCGACGGCCTTTTTTGTGCGGCATCGGCAGGCAGATAGTCGGCCGGTAGAACGGTGCGCCGCTGCTGCTGCGTACCAAATCGTTGGCGTGTGTGGCTGCGCCATGTTGCGGCAGCCATGCCGTACAGGCAAAATTACCCTATGACTTGCGCATGAAAAGTGGGCCGTTTACGGTGCAAAAGTGGCCCACTTTTGCACCGTAAACGGCCCACTAACAGTCTGGAAGTAAATCGGCGGCAATTCCTTAAAGAATTGTTGAATATTCATCATAAAACAATATTCCGTTAATGAAAAGTGGCTGAAAATGTTACGATTTTCAGCCACTTTTTGTGTATCCCTGTTTCCGGCGTCAGCAGGCAGCCGTCTTGCGGCTCCTGAACAGCATGCCCGACGAGTTTGTTATTGAATGTTTTTCTGCCCAAATCCGTCTTCATCGTTCTGTCTTATTTTGGCTTTATCTTGAGCGTAGAGGCTTCCGCTTTTTCGGAGATGTTTTTCATTTTTAACTTTTAACCCCAATCGACAGATTTTGGTTAAACGATATGCACCGTAATACGCGGCTCGCTTTTAATCCTGTGCGGCCGGGTATTGTGTTATAGGGCCGGATGTGGAATAATCGTATACTAAAAGTTAAATAATGTTTTTCACTGCAAAATAATACACACATTTGGAGCTTCTAACAGTCAAAAACACTTCAAAAACTTTTTTAGACAATAAAGTTTTCATATATTTGCCACCATTATGAAACATAAATGTAATAACCTCATGCTGGCATTAGTCATCCTGCTGACCCTGCCGGCGTCTGCCACAGAGAAGGTTGTCCCCATTCGCTATGGCAATATGGACAATTGGACCATACGTAAGATAGAGGAATCTGCAATCATCGGGGGACAGACAAAGACGCTGTATGAGATAGGACCAAGCCGCACCATAAGCGGCAACAAGCCTTACGTCAACGGCGGAGGTTCGCCTTGGGGCACGTCTAACGTGATGGCAAAGGTCATGGGGGTGGTAAAGACTAACAACTCGGTCTACCGCGACAAGCACGGCAGCGGATATTGCGCCAAGCTGACCACTCACATCGAGAGCGTCAAGGTGATGGGCCTTATGAACATCAAGGTGCTGGCGGCAGGCTCTATCTTCCTGGGAGACATGAAGGAGCCGATAACCGGAACCAAGGACGGACCAAAGGCCATGAACAACGGTATACACTTTACGGGCAGGCCCAAGGCGCTGCGCTACGACTATAGGGTGAAGGTGGCCGGCACGGCCAACAGAATAAAGCAGACCGGATTCAGCAAGAGTTCTACCGTGGCAGGCAAGGACTACGCCATAACCGTGCTGTATCTGCAGAAGAGGCATGAGGACAGCAAGGGGAACATCACGGCCGAAAGAGTGGGCACGCTCGTAGTGAAATACGGGACAAGCACCAACGGATGGGTGAACAACGCCACATATCAGATACTTTACGGCGACATAAGGAACAATCCTAACTATGACGCAAGGACCATGGGGCTGCGCAAGACCGACTATGCACGCAACAGCAAGGGCAAGAGCGTGCCCGTGGTTGAGACGGGATGGGCTGCCAAGGGCACTGCGCCTACGCATCTGATGCTGCAATTCTCGTCGAGCCACGGCGGTGCATACATCGGATCGCCCGGAAACACTCTGTGGATAGACAATGTTGAACTTGTTTACTGATAAAGACAACAGCTGATGAAGACTCTGCTGCTTACAACCATCATGGCGCTCGGAACCGCAGCCGCGGGGGCGCAGGATGCCGGAGACAGGGCCGGAACCGTAGTGGCCGACACGTGTGAACAGGCCGGAACATGTCCTGCCGACACTACGGAGAAAAAGAAGAAAAAGGGACTGATAAACCGCGTCATCGACTATTTTGCCGACTCGAACAAGGAGAAACCTTACAAGAAGTTCGACTTCAGCATAATAGGCGGACCGCACTACAGCACCGACACCAAGCTCGGACTGGGACTTGTTGCCACCGGACTGTATCGCACCGACATGACCGACTCGCTCCTTACGCGCTCTAACGTGGCCCTTTACGGCGACATCACCACGGCAAACTATTATAAGATTGGTGTGAGGGGCAACCATATATTTCCGCACGACCGCTGCCGCATGGTCTACGACGTGTCGTTCGACTCGTTCAAGAGCGACTTCTGGGGCATCGGCTACGAGATGGGCAACAACGACGCCAACAAGTCGGAGATGAACCGCTGCCAGGTCAATGCCGACATAAGTCTGCTGTGGCGCTTTGCCGACAATCTGTATGCAGGTCCGGTGCTGGTCTACGACTTTGCCTATGCCAACAACGTAGAGCGCCCCGAACTGCTCAACGGCATGGACAGGCGCACATGGAACGTTGGCGCGGGCGTCTCGCTCGTTTACGACTCGCGCGACGTCATAACCAACCCTCACAAGGGCTTCTATGTCAACCTGTCGCAGTATTTCCGGCCGGCATTCCTCGGCAACGACTATGCCTTCAGCACCACCGACCTTCATGCCAGTGCATACGGACGGGTGTGGAAGGGAGGCATCATCGCGGGCGACATCACCAGTACGCTCAACTTCGGCAATCCCTCGTGGGGCATGATGGCGCTGCTTGGCAGCTCTTATTCCATGCGCGGATATTATGAGGGACGCTATCGTGACAAGCACAAGATAGAGGCGCAGGTTGAGCTGCGTCAGCATCTGTGGGGGCGCAACGGCATGGTGGTATGGGCCGGAGCGGGCACGGTGTTCAGCAAGTTCAGCGCCATACGCGCCGACCGCGTGCTGCCCAACTTCGGCATAGGCTACCGCTGGGAGTTCAAGAAAGACGTGAACATACGCCTCGACTACGGCTTCGGCAAGAGCGGACAGTCGGGCTTCCTCTTCCATATCAACGAGGCCTTCTGACCTCGTCTTCTCTGTGGCTGTGCCTTGCCATGCGCGTCAACGGACATCATAGTCCCCTGTCTGCCGTATCATAGCGCCCGCCGCTTACGTTCTACGGCAGCTGCCGCCGTGAGGCTGTGTGCTGCCGTGCCGTGACAAAGTTCTGTCGGGGCGCCTGCAACGACATAATCAACAAACATACAATAAAAGGAAATGATCAAATCAACAGACATAATAAGATGCTGCGCCTCGCCGCACGGCATATTCAGGCTTACTGTTGCCGTGCTGGCAATACCCAACGTGGCTCTGTGCTTCACCGAGCGCATGGGCATCATGGCCTCCGTCACCAACATCGTGCTGCCCGTGGCGGCCGTATGGCTGCTCATGGCGCTGGGCCGTAAGCCCGGCAAGACGGCTCTGCTGCTTTTTCCGCTGATGTTTCTGGCCGCCTTCCAGATAGTGCTGCTCTATCTCTTCGGCCATTCTATTATAGCTGTCGACATGTTCCTCAATCTTGTTACCACCAATGTGGGCGAGGCCATGGAGCTGCTCGACAATCTTCTGCCGGCAATAGTAATCGTCGTGGTTATTTATGTGCCCGTGATAGTGCTGGCCGTTGTGTCGCTGCGCCGCGGCGATGTGCTCAGCCGCAGTTTCCTGCTGCGCCAGCGGCGCCGTTCGCTTGCGGCTCTCGTTGCAGGGGCGGCATGCATGGCGGGCAGCTATCTTGCCGGCCGCGACTACAGCGCACGGCTGCATCTGTATCCCCTCAACGTGTTCTACAACATATATCTTGCCGCCGACCGCTACAAGGCCACGGCAGATTATCCACAGACATCGGCCGGCTTCAGGTTTAATGCCGTGCCCACCCATGCCGCCTCAGGGCGCGAGGTCTATGTGCTGGTTATCGGAGAGACGGCGCGTGCCTACAGCTTCGGGTTTTACGGTTATGGCCGCAACACCACGCCCATGCTTCAGCGCACCGGCGGACTCACGGTGTTCAGCGATGCCATAACGCAGTCGAACACCACGCACAAGAGCGTACCGATGCTCATGTCGGCAGCCTCGGCTGAAGACTACGGCCGCATATACCGCGAGAAAGGCATCATCACGGCGTTCTGCGAGGCAGGCTTCCACACGACATTCATATCAAACCAGCGGCCTAACCACTCGTTTATTGACATCTTCGGCAAGGAGGCCGACGACTGGAAGTTTATAAAAGAAGAAACTGAACGCAGCGATATGTATGACGAAGATATGCTGCGTATGGTGAACGACATACTGGATAAGAAACGTGCAAAGGAGCTGATAGTGCTGCACACGTATGGCTCTCACTTCAACTACCGCGAGCGTTACAGGCGGTCAGAGGCCGTGTTCAGGCCCGACAACGCCAGCGAGGCCAAGGTGTCTAACCGCAGGCAGCTGCTCAACGCCTATGACAACAGCATCAGGAGCACCGACCGTTTCTTGTCGTTGCTCATACGTCAGCTCGACCGCAGCGGTGCCGTGTCGGCCATGCTCTACACCTCAGACCACGGCGAAAACATATTTGACGACGGCCGCAGGCTGTTCCTTCATGCTTCACCCATACCTTCATACTATGAGCTGCACGTGCCTCTGCTGATATGGATGTCGCCGTCTTACAGGCAGATGTATGCCGCCGAGGCTGCAGCCGTCGGCTCTAACAGCCGCAAGAGTGTGGCCACGAGCGCGTCGGTGTTCCACACCATGCTCTCGCTTGCAGGCATATCAACGCCCCTGCGTGCCGACAGCCTGTCGGTGGCAAGCAGCAGCTATAAGCCGGGCGAGCGCCATTATCTCAACGATCATAACTTGCCTGTGGCTATAAAGAAGATTTTGCGTGGCGACGAAGATTTTGTTATGTTCAGAAAGATGAACCTGAAATACTGACGCTGCAGCCAATGCTGCTTCTATTATTCTGTGCATGGCTCTTGGCGTAGATGTGCTGATGTGGCCTGTAGGTGCTATCCGGCGTATGTGAAATAAAGCATCAGGGCACCGAACAGCAGCCACAGCACATTGAACACAATGTCTGACATGCGCCTGTCGGGCTTTCTCTTAGTCAGTGTAAGCAGCCCCATAAGGCCTCTTGCAGCAAACAAGGCATAGACCATTGCCCCAAGCGTGGCGTTGTCCCGGTACATTGTCTCAGCCATAACAAAGAGCAGGATTACCAAAAGCGAAAAGCATCTGAACACCTTGACATACGCATTTGGCTCTTCAGCGTCTTTGTCTTCCTCATTTCTTACTTTATTAACCATATTCAGCGCTACTGTAATCACTGCCAGAATGAGGAAGAAGTAAAACGCCGATGAGTCAAATCCGACAATCAGCCCTATAGCTATCGGAAATAAAAATATCGAGTAACTGCCCAGTGCGTCTTTTGTCCTGCCGGCAGCGCAGCACATATGTAATGGTATCATATATAATCTCCTCTTTCCTTTTTAATCATCTAATCTGAACATAAACACATGATGCAGACCTTTTGCCACGGCCGACGCCGCCCGTTCGCGCTGCCATGCCTGCTTATCTATGCCGACATTGCTATTCATGCCGGCGCATTATTAATGCGTTATGCCTGATAAATGCACGTGTGTCATCTGCCGCCGCGCATCAGCGCGACAAGATATACGGCAAGCGAGGCCAAAAGCACGGCTACGGCAAGCAGCACCGCCCACAGCCATGACACATTAAGCGTAAGCTGCCAGAACTTTACGGCAGAGGCCATAAACGCAACTCCCGACACCATGTCGGCCGTGTCGTTGCCAAAGTCTTTCTTCTTGTGCATACTTGTCATGATAAACGCGAGCGAGCCAAGCGCCACTACTGCGCTCGCCGACACCATAAACCAGCGCCCTGAGGTCAAGCCCACGGCATCTATAATGCCTATAGCCGACCCCATGCACGCAAGCAGCAACAGTCCGTTGTAAAGCCGCCCGGCTGATTTTCTCAACATTCTGTATACAAGGGCTACGGCAGAAACCGCAAATGCTGCCAAATAGAAATACGACGAAGGCATGCCCAGCATTACGGCCGCAATCTTTAACAGCTTGTATGCGGCAAAGAAGAACACCAGTTCCAGGCATAAGTCCATGCTGTCGTGGCTAACCTTCTTGCGCCGTCTTGCCACAAACGCCGCCACAGACAGCACCACGGCGACGCCAAGACCTGCGATTAAACTTAAATTGCTCATATTATGTTTCCATATTTCATTTCTGTAAATCTCTTCGTCTGCCTTATTCGATGTACGTAGCCACAAGCGCCAATCCGCCTAACAGCAGCAAAATCACATTGAACGTAATGTCTAATATGCGCCAGTCGGGATTCCGCTTTTTAAACGTAAGCAGACCTATAACTCCTTCCGCAACAACCAAGATATAGACGATTGTATAAAGCGTGTCGTTGTCATGGAACGCAAATCTTACAACTAAGAAGAATATCAGTACTATAGACGAAAACCATTCGTAAAGCCTGGCAAGTGTCTTTTTATTCATAACATTTCTGTTTAATGTGTTAATAACGATTTTAGGTAAAACATTTCCGCCTGCGGTTGTGTCTACCTTTAAATTCTATTGTGCCGTTAAGTTTTTTGCATTTGCATGCTCTCTTAGTCTGCCTTATTTGATGTATATTGAATAAAGCATCACTGCACTGTACAACAGCAACAGCACATTGAACACAATGTCGAATATGCGCCAGTCTGGTTTCCGCTTTTTCAACGTAAGCAGTCCGATAATTCCAATTACTGCGAACAAGACATAGGCGATTGTATTAAACATAGTGTTGCCCCTCCACGTGAGATCGAATATCAAGAATAAGCCGAATATTAAAAGCGTAAACCATTCGTACAACTGAGCAAATCTGATTTTATTCATAATTATATCTGTTTAAGGTGTTAATACATAACTTTGGGCAGGAATATCTCCCCCTGCGGTTGCGTCAATCATTAATTTTCATGGTGCCGTTAAGGCTTCGGCCTTTACGCGCCATAAGGCTGCGCTGAATTCTTTTTCTCTGAAACAAACAAAGGGATAGCCTCCTCAACAGCGTCTTTTACCGACTGGATAGTGCCTACGAAGCGTTTCTTCACCTTGCCTTTTTCCAGAAGGATTATCTGCGGATATGTTTCTTGTTCTACCAATTTTGATATAAGATGTCTTGCGTTCGGTATCAGTTCCCATCCTTTCAGCGTAACATCTCTGTCAGGAAATTGTGTCTTCAGCTTGTCTATGGTCTTTTGCTTCGACTCGCTTAATGCCACCATCTGTATATCGTCAGAATACTTGTCTGCAAGGGAATTAAACCAGCCTGTATTCACAATGCAATAGCCGCATTGGGCAGAAGTTATAAGAACGATGCAATAATCATCATACTTCACCTGTCTTGCCTGTCCGTATGCATGGGAAACAGCGTACACGGATAAGATACAGACTACAAATAACGTCAGCAAAAATCTTTTCATAAGTATATGATTTAGTCAAGCAACATTTTTATGTCCACAGAATCAGAGTTCCTGAAGTCTACAAGTTTTTCAAAAGGCAAATCTACAAAATTATTTCCATGTTTCCTAATATTTGCGCCATTTTCGTGCATAATTATTCTAATCCGCTACATAACGACGATGCAGCCAAGCGTGTAAGAAGCCTCCATGTGCTTGTTTGAACTGCCGTACATCGACAAGTGTGTCGACACTTCCGACCAGATGTCGTTCTTTATTTGTCCCCTTGCACATACGCAAAAACACAATCCTAACGTCATGCCGACGATAAATATTATTCTTCTCATAACCAATATTTTTTATTATTAAAAATTTAACTTACAACAATTCAACATCCTATCTGCCGGCGCAGCCGATAAATCTCAAAAATAACTTTGACAAATTCTTTTTCTTCGACTCATTCTGCCTCCGTCGCTTTTGTAAAGTTATAAAACGCAAAGCCATACTGCCAAACTTTAATCCATATTTTTTCTGAGCGCGTCACATTTTAAATTTAGACTTAATAATTTGATTATCAATGCCGTACATATAGAAATGCAACAAATTGAAACACAAAAATGTGACGCTTTACGGCATTGTCGACGAGCAAAAAATGAATAAAAACTTGCACATAACAGAATTAATCAATAACTTTGAGCATCTGAAAAAGCCACAACATGAAAAACATTTTGACTATAATATTTCTTATCGTAACAATCGCTGCATGCCAAAGACACGGCAATGTATATGATTGTCTTGTAAACGCAGACAGCCTTATCGACAAAAATAGGGACAGCGCAGCAATAAGACAACTTTTGACAATCAACAAAAGCGATTTGAAAACAGATGAAGAACGGGCATACTATGGTCTGTTGCACGACATGGCAACATACAGGCTCAGGATTCCTGTTGAATCAGACTCCGGCATAACCTATAGCGTAGCATATTACAGAAAAACGGCCAACAAATATAATCTGGCAAGAGCCTTATATTATAAAGGTATGATTTCTTTTAGGAATAATAATATAAATGTTGCCTTAACTTGTCTGAAAGAAGCCGAACATCTTGCGTTAAAAGTAAATGATGCAAAATTATTAAGCAGGATTTATGCCAATCTTGGCGCAATAAATACTTCTATTGGCAATCAAAACACGGCTCTACATTATGAAAAGAAAGCACTGGCACTTGCCGAAAAGCGCAAAGACTGGGCTTTGACTTGCCTGATTTTGGATAAAATTGGAAATATTTGCACTTCACTTAATATGCTTGACAGTGGTGCATATTATACAGAAAAATCAATACCTCTTGTTAAATATTTAAGAGAGGAAGAAAAAGTTGATGTTCTTACAGACATCAGTGCCGAATTCTCTAACCAGGGGAAATTGAGCAAAGCAGAGAAATACGCCAAAATGTCTTTATCAATAAAGCCCACGTCATACGCTTACTTTATTCTCGGCAACATATATATTGAACAAGGAAAAGAGAGCGAAGCGTTTGAACTGTGGAACAGGGCAATGAGCAAAGGCAGCCCTATAGTGAGGGCAGAAGTTATGTCGTGGATGGCAGACGTTAAAAAAGAACAGGGAGAATATCGCGAGGCTGCCGAACTGATAGAAAAGTCGAAGGCGATGAAAGACAGCATTGAGCAAAGCAAAAACACGGAAAAGATGCTGAGCCTGCAAAACGAAATAGACAAGGCAGAGGCCGCGCGGCAGGCCGACATGAAGCTGAAGACGGCGGCTGTGGCGGCAACTGTGGCAGTGGCGGCACTCGCGCTGCTGCTGGTGGTTCACCGAAGAAAGATAAACCGAAGCAAAAAACGGCTCGGCGAGATTGAGCGGCTAACCGACAGATACAGAAAGGAGATAGACGAGCTGAGCCTGTCGAAAGACGAGAATGAGAGAAAGATTGGCAGCCTGAGCCGCAAGCTCGACACGCTCAGGGAGCAGAGAGCGGCAATAATAGGACTGGGACAAAGGCGATATGAGGAGATTATCGGCGGAGGAAACACGGCCGAATGGAAGAAAGCCGACTTTGAGGCAGCCGTTGAATACGGCCGAACGCTGATGCCCGACGACATAGCCGCCATAGAGAAGAGCCACAGACGGCTGACGCCATACAACACGTTTTTCCTTATGCTGCCCCTCGCCGGCCTCACTGACAGCGACATCCAGCGTGCCATGAACATGACGGCGGGCGCCGTAAGGACGATGAAATACAGGTTGAGGAGAAGCCCCCTCAACTCCCCCCGTGGGGGAGCTTAGGTTAGTCTTGATGGTGTAGGCACTTGTTGTAGTGTGGCCGCGCAATGGCCCCGTGGGGGAGCTTAGGTTAGCCTTGATGGTGTAGGCACTTGTTGTAGTGTGGCCGCGCAATGGCCCCGTGGGGGGCTTAGGTTAGTCTTGATGGTGTAGGCACTTGTTGTAGTGTGGCCGCGCAATGGCTCCGTGGAGGAGTTTAGGTTAACCTTTATGGCGTAAGTGGCTTTGTCATGGCTTAATGCATTCAGTATGGTGATGTACGCATTGTTGTTATGTTGCAATGCAAAGGTTGTGTATTGATGATTTTGGCTTGTCTTGTCCTTGCAAGCAGGCTTTGCTGTGGCTGTGTGTCAGCTCAGTGTCTGCGAGTGGTGGTTATATGGCGATGCAAGTCTTGACAAACCGGCAAGAAAAAGCCGGAGAACAAGTTTATTCTCCGGCTTCCCCTGATTGTTTTTATTAAGATACCTGCTCTAAATTTAATTAGAGAGAACCATTCAACGGTGCGGCCTGTGTGTAAGTTCTTGCTCCGAGCTCCTTGTCGAGCATGTATATGCCGTATCCGTTATCTTTAATCATCTTTATGTTGTCTATAATGGTCTGGGCTGTTTCTTCCTCCTCAACCTGCTCGTCGATAAACCACTTCAGCATGCTCTGCGTAGCAAAGTCGTTCTGCTCGTGTGTCAGCGCATACAGGTCGTTGATCATGCCCGTAACCTTCTGCTCGTGCTTCAGCGTGCTCTTGAACACATCGAGAATAGAGTCCCATTTTGTCGGAACCTCGTCGATGGCCTTCAGCTCCACGCGTCCGTTGCGAGAGTTGATGTAGTTAAACAGAATCTTGGCGTGGTCTTGTTCTTCCTGAAACTGCACCTCAAACCATTTTGCCATACCCGGCTGGCCTTCTGCGTGGCAATAGGCAGCCATAGACAAATACAAATATGCCGACCACATCTCGGCATTAATCTGCGCATTGAGCGCCTCTTCAACCTTCTTATTCAACATAATTCCTACTTTTTTTATTTTTAATAGTTCTGTTTTTCATTTCTCGGATATAGTGAAAGGCGAATGCATTGCAAAAACAAAAACTTCGTTCCTGATTTTGTATTGCCGAGCCGCATCCTATATATTGCAAATATAGGAAAAATAAATCATACGGCAAGCTATGCTGTATATTTATTATTTTTTTTTAGCATTATTGCAGTTTTTGCTGTCATCATGCAATGCCGCTCCGGCAGTAGCGGCAGGCTGCCTGTAACAGAAAACTTTTTTATTTTGACGCTCTCAGAATGCCGCTTTTCTGCGCCGGCCTTGCTTTTTGTCCGAAAAACGCAGAAAACGGGCCTTTCTGTCAACGTGCTGATATATAGGCATTTATGCCGGTTGAAGAGTGAAGACGTGTGTGTTAAAAAACATTACTCGGCCACTTAGCATGCTTAAACGATAGGTTTAGCAATGAAAAGTGGCACTGTTTGCAGTGCAAAAGCTGCGGTTTTAACCTCCGAAACAGGCATTTCGGGCATGAAAAAGCAGCGTAAAAGCAAACGTATGTTAAACGGATGGCCTCATGCAGCCCTTCTGTTTAACATACGTTATACGTCGGATTTCTATTTCACAGAAAACTCTATACATAAATTTTGTAAAGAGTTTTCTGTGGTGACAATGCCTGCCAGACATGCAGTTTGTGGGGTAAGTCATATTGATGAAACCCGGATAAGATGCCAAATAAGTCCATTATGGCAGAAGTGATATTCATCGCATGCGGCCTTGCCATGCAGGTCTGTCATAATTCTGCGGTTGTCGTAGAATCATGGTCTTGCCGGCTCGGCCGGCATTTATGGCCTTGCAGTAAAGCCATATTATGCGTTGGCACGTTTCCGCGTATCACGCTGCTATGCCGTATAGGCAATGATGCTGTATTTTATGTCATGTGTCGGTATGGGCATGTCCGGCAGGCTTCATGAGTAGGCAATCACTTGCAGACCGCTCTTACGGGACATCCGCTGAAGCGGTTGCCTGGCATCAGGCTTGTGGCATAGTCGCGGTATCCCACAAACTGGTAGGCCTGGTCGCTTGTGCTGCTTGGCATGTTTGCAGTCCAGTAATAGAAGCTGATGCCGTTGCCGGAAATGTCCTCGTTGATGTAGATTCCGGCAGCAGGCAGGAATATGCTGTTGTTGTTAGACGCCGTAACGAGATATCCGTTTACGCCGTTCTGTGTGGTCCATGTCCATGTGCAATATTGCATCAGCTCTCCATACTGCTCAAGGGTAGGTGTGGTCCAGTTTTCGCCCAGCTCGTGCGCTGCCATGTCATAGCCTGAGCCTTGTATGTCGTACACGTTGACGGTGTCGTTCATTTCTTCTGCAACGTTATAGTAAATCGACTCGCGCTGTTCGCCCACAGGTTCAAAAGTCTGTGTAGCAGCATTGTAGAAAGAATAGTTTTCCTTGCTGTATGTGTCTTTCACTTCAACTTCAGCCCATGCATAGATGTTGCCGGCCTTTTCGGGCGATGTGGCTCCTATGTTCATGTTTGCCCATTTGGTTCCGCTTGGCAGGGCCATGTCTACGGCTTCAAACTTCTTTGTCTCCATATAGTTGCCTATAACCGGGCGTATGCCGTATCCATAGTATCTGTATGCACAGGCGTCGGGGTCTAAAGAGTCTTCCATGTCCTCGCCCGGAGCGATGAACAGTGCATAGCCTAAATATTCGGGATCTTTGTATCTTGATGAAGACCAATAGTTGCCTATTACGCCTACCGACTGAATGTGGTCTGTTATGACGCCGTTGAACGGTATGAATATGCTGTTGCCGTTCTTTCCTGTCACTTTATAGCCCCTCATGCCGTCTTCTTCGGTCAGTGTCCATGTGCAGTATTCGGCAAGCTCCTTATACTGTGCGCATGAAGGTGTGCGCCACTGTCCGCCCCATTTTACGTGAGCAACGTCAATGTCCGTATTGCCGAAGTCTAAGGAGTCGCCTTCCCATTTAATCCAGACCTCGTTGTCGTAATCGTACAGAGTGTAGTTCTCCCATGAATACAGGGTGTGAGTCTCTGTCTCTCCCCATCCGTAATAGTTGCCCGGCTCCGAAGGCTTGCTGGCGCCCACGTTGAAGTCGGCCCATAGAGTGCCGCTCGGCAGTCCGAGGTCAACAGGAGTGCCGACAGGCATATCTTCCTCAAATGTTATCTGCTTTACATCGGCTGTTGGATATTTTGCTATTGTGCCGTCATTAAGTTCCACGCGCATCACGTTTTGTGCTGAAGCGGTAATGCTAACGATTATTCCGATTAATAGTATGATAGATTTTTTCATTTTCTTGCTATTTTAATTGTTGAACGTCCTGCTTTTATGATATAAATGCCCCTCTCCATTCCGTTTAGCGAAATGTCAAGCGAGCCTGACTCCGGGATTGTGTATTGGCTGATAAGAACTCCGTTTACCTGATAGAGGTACACTTTCATCCCTTTCCCGAAGCCTGATAGCTGCGCTCCGTCAGCATTGACGGTTATGCGGCCTTGCTGCTCTTCAGACAGGGTCTGCTTTATGTCTGTAGCCTGCTTGTCTATGGTTATCCTGTCTATGTCAGCCCGTGCCACTTCTATGTTCACGTCGGTGGCGGTAAGTATCAGGTTTTCTTCATTGTAAGTGATAACCGGTTTGCTTGACAGCAGATAACAAGTTTTTTCACCGTTTGTGTACCACAGTACGACAGACTCGTCCCCCGTGTCGCCTGCATGGCAGATATGGCTGTACGAGAACAGGGCTATCGCCACGAAAAGCAATTTGATTTTCTTAAAATGTTTCATACACTTGCGTTTTTTTTAATTAATTCAGATGGAAATAAAATTCCAGAGACAATGGCCAATCGTCTGCGCAAATTTAATTTGGAATAAGATTTAAGAATGAAGAAAAAAGTACTGAAAAAGCGCAAAATCACGATTTTGCGCTTAAATTATGCGTTATTTTCCCGTTTTTAGGTGAAAAACGGCAGAATAACGTTATTGTATTGCAAGCTGATCGTCTGCTTCGTCTGCAGTTTTTGTCTGTTTGTTTTTCTGCATAATACAGTCAGCTGCGTAAGAAATCCTGTAGCTGACTTTCAATAAAACATCTCTGTCTGTAAGCCTGCTTTATGTCCGCAGGCCTATGCCTGCTCGGCTGCCCTGTTCTTCTTGTCGGCCAGCTGCTGATATTTTGACGGGAACAGGCCCGTAACCTTCTTGAAGGCAGTTCTGAAGCTGTTAACCGACTTAAAGCCCACGCTGTTGGCTATAGCCTCCAAAGTCATGTTTCCGTAGTTGTCTCTGTCGCTTATGCGCTTGCAGGCTTCCTTTATTCTATATTCGTTTATAAACGTGTTGAAGTTGTTGCCCGTAAGCTGATTTATCACCTGCGACACGTTTTTGGGCTGCTCGTTCACCATCTGTGCAAGCCTGTTCAGGTTAAATTCATAAGAAAACACTTCAGAGCTTGTGTCAAGCACGGTTCTTATTTCCGACATGAGCGCATAGCTCTTCGACTCATTGATGGGATTGCCCTGATACTTTCTCGAAGGCGCATCGGCTCCTATTCCGGCCCTGTCGAGCCGTTCCTGCCTTTCGCGCTGTTCCTGTTCAAGTATCTCCTGGTTTTTGTTGAACAGCATCTCGTTGTTTATCCGCAGGGCCTTATTGCGCCGGTAAAGCTCCACCAGAAGCACCAGTATTATCACCACGACAACGGCGCATAGACCTATTATGTAGTTCTTTATGGTGTTCATCATGTCGGCCCTCGTGATCTGCTCGTCGAGCTTGTTGATCTGGCTTAGAAACTGTATGTCCTTTACGCTTGCCAGCTGCTGATAGTTGAGCAGCGTGTCCTTCAGCTGATAGAACTTGTTATGGTAAGTATTTGACCTTTCGGCTAGTCCTGCCTTGCTGTAGTATCCTGCAAGCAGCTCGTAGCATTGCAGCTTGCTGTCTTTAAGGTCAAATTTGTAGCTCAGGTCAAGTGCCTTCATGGTGTATTCGGCAGCCTCTTCGTATTTTTTCTGACAGGCAAGCGTTCCGCCGATGTTTACAAACATTAGTATGCGGTTGCGGATATAGTCTCTTTCTTCGCTTGTATGGGGATATTGCTCCTTGAAGTATTGCAAGGCCCTGTCGTAGTCGTTGTGTTCCTTTGCAATGACGCCTTTATAAAGGAGAGATGTGTATTTAAAAAGATTTGCAGGATGTAGAGATTCGGTTGCTGCAAACTGTTTCCATTCTCCGGCAAGGCTGTCCGTGCATTGAAGCGCCGCACATACGGTGACCATATTGCCGAAGCTGTTGATTATTCCATTGGAGTCTTTCTGGCGCAGACCTTCTCTGAAGGCAATGCGATAAGCGTCAAGAGCCTTCCTCATCAGCTTTTCGTCTTTGCCTTCTTCCGCCAGGGTCTGATAGAAGCAGCCTAAGTTTAGCTGTATTTGGGTCTCGCTGTGATTAATCTCATTGGCTATGTGCTGTGCGGTGATCAGCGCATCATAAGATTTGGCATAGTCGAAATACGTAAAGAAGCGGATATACCATAATCCGTTGTAGGCGCTTATAACCTTTATCTTGTCCTCGTCGGTCATGTTCTTGTTATATCTGTGCGTGACAATAGTCAGGCAGAGCATGGCGCTGTCGGTGTTTACCCCGTTTACGAGGTATTTTTCGGCCTTTTTGAGGAGGACGGAGCTTGACAGTTTTGAATAGGAGCTGTAATTCCTTAATGAATTGTTGCTGCCCTGTGGCGCTGCTTCTGCAAACGGCATTATTGCCATAAGCATAATAAAAATGAAAATGCTTTTAAGCGGCTTGATGTTTTTCGTATTCATTGTCTGTCTTTATATAGTCATTTGTAGGTTCTGATCAATTCTGTCCACATATCCCTGTTATGCCTGTTTCCTGTTAAGGCTGAGGAGATGCCTGAATGCATGTCCTCGCTTTTTATGTCTGTTCTCTTTTTGTCTTGTTGTGTCAGACAACAGAATAATGGTATTGTTGTTACAAATAAAACCGGCAGAGCGCGCCCGGACAGGGCAGGCTTCTTGGGCGTGGCTTATAAAGGCATTTTATGTAATTACCGATATATGTTGTAAAATTACTAAAAATTTTCTTTGTATACAAGAAATGCATTTATTTTCAACTCCTAATCCTTGCGGGCACGGCATGAAGCCTGCCGGTTTGTCAGGTTCGTTGTGTTTGGCCGTAAAAGTTTACGGCCGTTGTTCACCTAATAATATTATTGCCTGACAATATATAAATTGCCTCTTTGCAACGCTGCCTATTCGGCGTCGAGCAGTACGAATGCAGCCCAGAAGAACGGGCTGGGGTGGGTGGCGCGCAGGTTGGCAACGGCCTGGCTGAAAGCCTCGTGCTTGGAGCGGCCGCCGAGCCACAGGCGATAGAAGTCTTGCATGAAGAGCGACGTGGCGCGGTCGTTGACGTTCCATAGCGACAGAATCATCGACCTTACGCCTGCCTCCTTAAATCCGCGCTGCAGTCCGTAGACGCCCTCAAGGCTGTAGTCGCCGAGTGCCGTCTCGCATGCCGAGAGCACCACGAGGTCAGTGCGGCTAAGGTCGAGCATAGACAGCTCGTTGGCCGTCATGATGCCGTCGTTGCCGTCGGGCTTCTTTTCGCCCATCCATGTGGCGTTGGCTCCGGCAAAGGCCAGTCCGCTGCGCTGCATCGAGTGATAGCGTCCGCCGGGGTGATTCTTCAGGAAGGCGTTGCTTTCAACGTTTTTCTCGCTGATGTAGAAGCCGTGCGTGGCCAGGTGTATTATGCCCGGGCTGTTGCCGTCGAGCGCGTAGAAGTTGGCCTCGGTGGCGTTGTCGCCCATATATTTGTCTATGGCAATGCCTCCGGCAGTCATGTTTTCGGCAATGGTGTCGGTCTCTGCCCGTGTTTCGGTCAGGTCGGCAAAGGCCACCGACAAGGCTGCGCGTGAGCCGTCGGCATTTTGTGTCATGCTTTCGGGCATGTTGCCGTAGTTTATTCCGCCGAAGAGCGCTGCCGAGCTTATCTTGCCTGTTCTGCCGCGTGCTGCGAGCAGAGCCGTGGTTGACAACTGATGAAGGTCGTAGCAGTCAGCCAGACAGCTGTCTGCCGACACAGGCAGTGCGGCGAATGCCACGCGGTTGAGGAATGCCGTGGGCGAATAATACACCGTCTTTATGCCCTCAAGCTCGCCGTCGAGCGGTGCCCATATCAGGTCGTAGAGCCTTGAGCGCCCGTAGGTGTAGAGCCGTCGGGCTCGCGTCTCGGCAGGGAAGTTGTCAACCCTGCTCAGTGTCTCGTAGCATTCGGCGACGTTGCACAGCCTTACATACCGAGGCCGCTCACAGCCGGGGCGCACCACGAGCGCCATGAGCGAGCTGTCGCCCAGCACAAACTCCACTGCCGCCTCTTTATCTTTCAGACTGCTTCTGACATCCTGCCACGACACCACGCGCATGGTGTCGGCACGAAACTTCACGGTCTGCCTTGACAGCCATTTCTCCAGTCTGTCTATGCTGCGCTGCATCTTGGCGTGTGCCCACGATGACGCCGAGTCGGTCATGTCCATGCTCATGGCCCTCTTCTGCTTGTTCAGCATGTCGAGCGTGTCGAGCTTGGCAGCAAGCGCCTTGTCGCCCGAGCGCAGGATGGAGCGGCGCAGCCTCTCCCACGAGTGCAGCAGCAGACCCTTGTCAAACAGGGCTGCGTCGTACACGTCGGCAGCAAGCTCTGCGGGGCGGCGCGACAGCATGTCGTTGAGGCGTATGCCCGTGTTGCCGTATGAATTAAGAAACTCGGCGCGCTCGTTAGACGACATGAAGTCGAAGTTGGCAAGCACATACGAGCGTATGCGCCCTGCCTGTGCCACGGCAGTCTCAACTGCCTCGTCGTCGTGGTGCAGCGTGTTGGCAAGGAAGGCCATCCTGTCGCCAATCTGAAGCTTCTCGAACGTGCTGAACCTGTCGATGTGCTGACAGCACCGCTGCGTATGTTCGTACGCCTTCTGCCAGTTGCTCTCCCTGATGTAATATTCTGCCATGGCATTGTCTGCCTGCCAGGGTGTGCCGCTTGCGGTGTATGCCTCTGCCATGAGGTTAAGGTAGTGCAGCTCAAGCTGCTTGTCGGCTTCCACCTTGCCATACCACTTCATAAGACTGCTGACTATGCTCAGCCATGTGGGAGTGGCGCGATAGTCGTAAGGCTTGACATATTCGGGAAAGTCTTTCTCTATTTTGTGCATCAGCGGCAAGGCCTGTTCTTTGAACATGCTCATCATCCTGTAGAAAAACTCCTTGCCCTTGCGGTATTCGGCAGCCTTTTCTGAAGTATTGCCATATTCTTCCGCGCTGCTGTCCATTAGAGTCTTGCCTTCGGCCACGGCATCGAGCGCCACGGTAAGTATGCGCAGTGCGTAGTTGTAAAGTATGTCGGGCGACTGTCCGGTGCGTTCATACACAGACGCTATTATGGGTATCTGTTCCATCACGGCAGGCAGATACTGCAGCAGGTCGTTGGGCGTGCGCCAGTTGATGATGATAAACCTGTTCCACAGAGCTTCAAGATAGAGGGCAGACTCCTGCAGTCCGGCAGCCTCGATGGCAGCTATGTTCTGCTCGTTGAACAGTTCGGCCTCGTGGTCGTTGCCCTGAAAGAAATAGAGGCTGAACAGCTCGTTGTTGAAGTCGAACAGCGTTGCGTCAAGAGGTTCGCACAGCTGCGAGGCCAGTTCCCAGCCCTTTCGCAGCGCCTTCTCTGTCTGGTCGTGACGGTTGAGATAGTTATAGTAGTGAGCCAGAAGCATGTAGCCCCTTACCGTTTCGCTGTTCAGGTCAACGGTGTCAGCCATATACAACTTTTCTGCCTCGCCGAAAACGTCGGCAAGCCGTGCCGTGTCGGTAATATGGGCGTTGAGCATGGACTGGCCGAGCAGCAGGCGCGTGTATGCCCGGTCGTAAGGCAGGTTGCGCAGCGCGTCGAGCTTCAGCAGGGCGTCAAACTGCCGTATGGCTCCGTCATAGTCGCCTATGCTGTTGAGATATAGTCCGTAGTTGAGCAGCGGCATCGTGGGCGGAATGCCTACCTCTGCATAGAGCTTCAGCGTCTTGTCGTATTCGCGCCTTATCGTGTCGGCCGACTGAGAGTAATACTGCGCATATCCCGCCGTCTCGAGCTGTATGTCAGCCGTTATGGGCAGCGCCTTTCCGCCGGTAAGCACGTCGAGGTCGCCGGCCAGTCGGCGTGTTATGGCCAGTGCGTCCTGCGTCCGTCCGTTCCTGTTGCATGCCTGCGCCAGTCGCCGTGCCGCCGCAAACAGCCGCCATGAGGGCTTTAATCTGCGGTCGAGTGCCATGGCCGTAAGTTCCTGCAGCCTCGATGCCAACGTCGTCACGTCGCTCTTCTCGTATGCCTGCATGAAGCACATCTTGTCCATGATATATTGTCCCGGGTCGTCGGCGTAGGTGATGCGCGCCGTGGCGTCATATATCTGCTCCATCTTCATCACGTCTGCCACTGACGATGCGCCTGCTGCCATGCCCAGGTTGAGCCCGTAGATTACGGGCAGCGACAGATACGCCCTTGAGCCTGCGCCATAGTATCCGGCGTAAGGCTCAAGCTCGCCGGCATATTTCCAGTCGAATCGCAGCGGATATCCGTTGGTTGCCGCTATATAGTCGCGTATGGCCTTCATGTCTGTTATCATCGGATGTCCCTGCGGCATCTTGCTTTCGGTTATGGCCACCACGCTGTCGGCAGCCGCCACGATCGCAGCCCCGTCGCCCGGCATGGCCCCTGCCATCAGGCAGTTTATCCACGGCACCATCGTGTCGGGACTGTCGTTGCCCAGCAGCCGCCTCAATATGGCGAGGCTCTCTCTGTAATAATAAGGCGAGTTGGTTATAATCCCGGTAAATGGGATGATGTCGTAATGTGTGGTGTCGATATCCTTGTCGGCAAACAGCACGCTGTCGGTTGCCTGCTTGAAGTCGTTGTCAAACTCGGTGCGCTCCTTCATTATGGCCAGCATGTGCATCATCTCCGCCTTGCTGACCGTTTCAGGATGACTCTTGTAGAATCTCAGAAAGTCTTTCTCGAGGCCGAATATCTCCCTTATGCGCATAGGGCTTTCGCCTTCAATATAGCTGTAGAGCAGGTGCTGGCGTGCTATCTTGTAAAGCAACTGCGACTCTTCGGCCGTGGCTATGCCGTCTACGAGACTTATCGCCCGCTCTATCGTGGGGATGCAGGCACTGTCGTAGTATGAGCCCTGCAGGTTGGCAAGGTTGTAGAGCGTGCGCGCCAGCGCCTCGGGACATTCTTCCGAATATCTCTCGGCTGCGTCGGCGCAGGCCTTCAGCGCTGCCATCTTCATGCTGCCTTTCGGGTCAAGACGGTTGGACGCCAGCATGTCTGCATAGTCATTCAGCACAGGAACGAGCCTTGCAGCCGCCCTTATGCGCTCTGTTGAGGCTTGGCTCCTGTCGAGCGAGCTTACGGCGTCGGACGCCTTCATTATCAGCATAGCCTCGTCATGGGCATCGGTTGCTTCGGTGTTTCGGGCATGCAGTACGCAGACTGTTGCCAGGCATATCAGCACGGCGACAGACAGCTTATGAAGATTTATACGGAATGGCATCATGGCATGAAAATCTTTAGTTAGTAAAAAGAGCCGGACCGAAAGACTCGGCAAGACAGATAATATTCGCAAATTTATGATTATACGAACGTTTCTTGTGTCGGCAACGCATCGCCAACGTCTTTACAAAGATACGCTTATTTTTTGATAACACGCAAAAAATGATGCCCCAATATGCCTTGTTTGTGTCCTTAAGGTAGCTGCGGCTGGCAGTTTTAACCGATATGTAACATAAAATTAATTATTTAAGGTGAAATTAATGCTGAAGTAAGAAATTATTTTCGTAACTTCGCACAGAAAGGCTATGCCACGCCTGCACGGCGGCAGAACAGCACAGAGCCCTCAGGCAGGGCTGATGCACGGGTCGCGCACAGAACCGAGGCGGACGGCAGGCCGGGAATTAAAAAAACACAAGATTATGGCAAAAGGAAAAAAATCGACAAAGAGGCTGACCAAGAACAAAATATCGGAGATGCTGCAAAACCTCTTTCTGCAGAACTCAGACAAGACGCTAAGTTTCAAGAACATATTCAAGACGCTCAACCTGAAGACTCATCCGGCAAAGATGCTGGCAGTGGACGTGATGGAAGAGATGGCATGGGACGACTTCCTGAGCAAGGTGAGCGACAACTCATACAAGCTGAACACCAAGGGACAGGTGCAGGAAGGCCGCTTCATACGCAAGGCCAACGGCAAGAACAGTTTTGTGCCCGACGACGGCGGCAAGCCCGTGTTCGTGGCCGAGCGCAACTCGCTCTTTGCGCTTACCGGCGACCGCGTCAAGGTTACGTTCATGGCGCGCAGGGAGAACCACATCAAGGAGGCTAAGGTTATAGAGATACTTGAGCGTGCGCGCGACACGTTCGTGGGCAAGCTGAGAGTTGAGAAAGACTTTGCCTTCCTCGTTTCGAACAGCGACATATTTGTTCACGACGTCATCATACCGAAGAACAAGCTGAAGGGCGGAAAGAGCAACGACAAGGCGCTGGTGAAGGTTACAAAGTGGCCCGATACAGACAACAAGAACATTATAGGCGAGGTGGTTGACATTCTGGGCGAGACCGGCGACAACGACGTTGAGATGAACGCCATACTGGCACAGTATGGTCTGCCGTACAGATATCCCAAGAAGGTTGAGGAGGCTGCCGAGAAGATAAGTGCCGAGATAACCGAGGAAGACTATAAGGAGCGCGAGGACTTCCGCGACGTAACCACGTTCACCATTGACCCGAAGGACGCCAAGGACTTCGACGACGCCTTGTCAATAAAGCCGCTGGGCAAAGACTTGTGGGAGGTTGGCGTGCACATTGCCGACGTGTCTCACTATGTTACAGAAGGTTCAATAATAGACAAGGAGGCACAGAAACGTGCCACGAGCGTGTATCTAGTTGACCGCACTATACCTATGCTGCCCGAGCGCCTTTGCAACTTTATATGCTCTCTGCGCCCCGACGAGGAGAAACTGGCTTACAGTGCTGTGTTCAACCTTGACGCTGATGCCAACGTGAAGAGCTGGCGACTGGTTCACACCGTGATCAAGAGCAACCGCCGCTTTGCCTATGAGGAGGTGCAGCAGATCTTGGAAGACAACGGAGTGGTGGAAGGCACGGGTGAGCCCGCACCGCCTGCAGGCAAGGACGGATATAAGGGCGAGTTTGCCACAGAACTGATAACGCTCGACATGTTGGCAAAGAAGCTGCGCAAGGCGAGATTCAAGAACGGCGCGGTGAAGTTCGACCGCGAGGAACTTCACTTCGACGTTGACGAGAAGGGCAAGCCCACACGCTGCTACTTCAAGAAGTCGAAAGACGCCAACAAACTCATCGAGGAGTTTATGCTGCTGGCCAACCGCAGCGTGGCCGAGGGCGTGGGCAAGGTGAAGAAGGGGCAGAAGGCAAAGACGCTGCCTTACCGTATACATGACGTGCCCGACCCGACGAAGCTGGAGCGTCTGCGCGAGTTTATCGTGAAGTTCGGCTACAAGCTGAAGACAGAAGGCACTAAGGGCGAGATATCGCGCAGCCTGAACAAGCTGATGGACGACTGCAACGGCCGCCGCGAGCAGAACGTGATAGAGAGCGTTGCGCTGAGGGCAATGATGAAGGCTAAATACAGCGTGCACAACATCGGCCACTACGGACTGGCTTTCGAATATTACACTCATTTCACAAGTCCTATCCGCCGCTATCCCGACACGATGGTTCACCGCCTGCTTACGCGCTATCAGAACGGCGGACGCAGCGCAAACAAAGAGTATTATGAGGAGTTGTGCGAACACTCGAGCGACATGGAGCAGATAGCACAGAACGCCGAGCGTGACTCTATAAAGTATAAGATGGTTGAGTTTATGGCCGACAAGATAGGCAACGAATATCCTGCCCACATCAGCGGCATAACGTCTTACGGCATTTACTGCGAGATAGACGAGAACCACTGCGAAGGCATGGTGCCCATGCACGATTTGGACGACGACTACTACGACTTTGACGAGCGCAACTATTGTCTCGTAGGCCGCCGTCATCACAACAAATATCAGCTGGGCGACCCGATAAAGATCAAGGTGGCACGCGCCAACGTTGAGAAGCGCCAGCTCGATTTCACACTGGCTGAAGAACAATAAAAATACAGCCGTGGCAACTGCAAATGCCGGCATGAAGCATCAAGGCTCATGCCGGCATTTGTTATATCATAACAGCCAGAATATGTATGATAACCCCTGTTATGGGCTTGTCTAGGTTACAGATTGTAACTTGTTGATGATAAAACGGCATATACGGCGTTTTTTGTCTGACTTATGCGGCCGGTTTTTGTGGCTTCGTGTGTAACGGCGTTTCAGATTAAAAGCAAAGTTTTATCTTATTTGTTGTAATGTCGCTTTTTTGTTGGTGCGCAGATGTTTATATGCAGAAAAACAGATACTTATGGCAACTCATGCCGGTAGATAGCCTCAGGATTGATGTGCAGATGAATCTGTCGTTGATGGCATGCTGCAGAGCTACACCTTATTATATTATAATAGGCAGCGCTGACAGCCTGCTTTCAGTTTGAAATTTTTGTGGTTTGAGGCATCGTTTATCATCTTTTCGCCCTTGCCGTGGCAGAAAAGCTGCTGTACGTGATGCCTGAAGGTTGCCGTGCAGATATACTTTGGCTCGTAAATATGCGTGTTTCAGGGCCTTTCAGCGTTTTCTTGATGTAGCGGAAAGATGTTTTTTTAGCAAAAAATAGCTCTGACATATTATTTTTTTCATCACTTTTATTGTGTTATTATTGTTATTGAAACACTTAATTTTTGTCGCAGAAGTGAACAATTTTCGACAAAATGCTGTCAGATGCTAAATATTTATGCAAAAAGATTTTGCGGTTTCGATAATCTTTACGACCTTTGCAATTAATCTTAAATACATAGCATTGTTCTCGCGTTTGGGTCAGCCCGGCGCGGCAACAGACAGTAGAAAAACATACTAATAAGTTATAAAGTTTAAAAAGACTTTTTATGGCAGAAGAATTGGAAGTAAAACAGTTAGATGATGTCGTAGTGCGTTTTTCGGGTGACTCCGGCGACGGCATGCAGCTGGCGGGAAACATCTTCTCGACAGTTTCGGCTACGATAGGTAATGGAATCTCGACGTTTCCGGATTATCCGGCAGACATCCGCGCCCCGCAAGGATCGCTTACGGGTGTTTCGGGCTTTCAGGTTCACATCGCCAGTGGACGTGCTTACACTCCCGGCGACAAGTGTGACGTGCTGGTGGCCATGAACGCTGCTGCACTGAAGACTCAGTACAAGTTTGCCAAACCACAGGCTACGATAATCATCGACACCGACAGCTTCGGTCCGGCCGACCTGAAGAAGGCCGAGTTTAAAACTGACGACTACCTGGGCGAGATGGGCATCGACCCCGACCGCGTGGTGGCTTGTCCGATAACTCAGATGGTGAAAGACTGCCTGGCAGACAGCGGACTCGACAACAAGACCGTGCTGAAGTGCCGCAATATGTTTGCTCTCGGCGTCGTATGCTGGCTGTTTAACCGCAATCTCGACTTCGTTACATCGTTCCTGCGCGAGAAGTTTGCCAAGAAGCCTGCTGTTGCAGAGTGCAACATCAAGGTGGTGCATGCCGGATATGACTACGGCCACAACACTCACGCAAGCGTGCCCGCCACTTACCGCATCGACTCTAAGAACAAGGTTAAGGGACGCTACATGGACATAACGGGTAACAAGGCTACTGCCTATGGACTTATTGCCGCTGCCGAGAAGGCCGGCCTTAAGCTCTATCTTGGCTCATATCCCATCACTCCTGCCACAGACATCCTGCACGAACTGGCTAAGCATAAGTCGTGCGGTGTCATGACGGTGCAGTGCGAAGACGAAATATCTGGATGCGCCAGTGCCATTGGTGCATCGTTCGCCGGTGCCCTGGCCGCAACATCTACATCAGGCCCCGGCATCTGTCTTAAGTCAGAAGCCATGAACCTGGCTGTAATCGACGAGCTGCCGCTCGTTGTCATCGACGTTCAGCGTGGCGGTCCGTCAACAGGTCTGCCTACAAAGAGCGAACAGACCGACCTGCTGCAGGCTCTCTTCGGACGTAACGGCGAGTCGCCTATGCCGGTGATTGCCGCAACAAGTCCTACAAACTGTTTCGACTCTGTATATGCTGCAGCCAAGATTGCTCTCGAGCACCTTACTCCTGTTGTGCTGCTCACCGACGCCTTTGTGGCTAACGGTTCATCGGCATGGAAACTGCCCGACATCAACGAGCTGCCCGAAATACATCCTCACTATGCAACACCTGAGCAGAAGGGCGTTTACACTCCGTATAAGAGAGATCCGGAGACAGGTGCACGCTACTGGGCTATACCGGGACAGGAAGGCTACGAGCATATCCTTGGCGGACTGGAGAAAGACGGCGACACAGGTGCCATCTCTACCGATCCTGAAAACCACGACAAGATGTGCCGCCTGCGTGCAGCAAAAGTGTTCAAGATTCCTGTTCCAGACCTTGAAGTGCAGGGCGACGCCGACGATGCCGACTTGCTGATCGTTGGTTTCGGCGGAACATTCGGCCATCTGTATTCTGCTATGGAAGAGATGAGAAGTGCCGGTCATAAGGTGGCTCTCGCTCACTTCAACTATATCAACCCGCTGCCTAAGAACACAGCTGAAGTGCTGGGCAAGTATAAGAAGGTAGTTGTGGCAGAGCAGAACCTTGGTCAGTTCGCAGGCTATCTGCGCATGAGAATCGACAACTTCATGCCTTATCAGTTCAACCAGGTTAAGGGTCAGCCCTTCGTGGTAGGCGAGCTTGTAAAGGCGTTCACCAAAATAATTAATAATTAAGAAGTAAAATACAAGAGTAAAGAAGTAATGGAGTAAAGGAGTTAAGACAAATGTCTTGAAGGCCGTATTGGCTGTGGATATCCTTTACTATGGATAAGAAGAGATTGCAGACATAACAATCAGACAGATTTTATGGCATGCTTGCATGATAAATCGCTGCGCTTGCTGTTGTCTTAGCTCCTTAGCTTCATACCCTTTGCTCCATAAAAATAATTGCAATGGAATATACTGCGCAAGATTATAAAAAGGGACAGCCGCGGTGGTGTCCCGGTTGCGGCGACCATTTCTTCCTCGCATCGCTGCACAAGGCTATGGCAGAACTCGGCGTTCCGCCTTATCAGACAGCCGTCATTTCAGGTATCGGATGTTCAAGCCGTCTGCCTTATTATGTAAACACTTATGCCATGCAGACCGTTCACGGACGTGCTGCGTCTATCGCTACGGGCGCCAAGGTTGCCAATCCCGACCTGGCAGTATGGCAGATTAGCGGTGACGGCGACGGACTCGCCATCGGCGGTAACCACTTCATCCACGCCATGCGCCGCAACATCGACATAAACATGATTCTGCTCAACAACCGCATCTACGGACTCACCAAAGGCCAGTATTCGCCTACGTCTCCGCGCGGATTTGTCAGCAAGTCGTCACCTTACGGCACTGTTGAGGACCCGTTCCTGCCGGCAGAACTGTGCTTCGGAGCACGCGGCCACTTCTTCGCACGTGCCGTTGCCACCGACGCTCAGGGCACAGTAGACATCCTCAAGGCTGCATATAAGCATAAGGGTGCTTCTGTGTGCGAGATTCTGCAGAACTGCGTAATCTTCAACAACGGATGTTATGATCCGATCTACAAGAAGGAAGTGCGCGCCAAGAACGCCATCTACGTTCGCCACGGCGAGCCGCTGATCTTCGGCGAGAACAATGAGTATGGACTCATGCAGGAAGGCTTCGGCCTCAAGGTTGTTAAGCTGGGCGAGAACGGCATCACAGAGAAAGACATTCTCGTGCACGACGCTCACTGCCTTGACAACACTCTGCAGCTGAAACTTGCCATGATGGACAACGAGCACGGATTCCCCGTTGCGCTCGGCGTCATCCGCGACGTTGAGGCTCCTACCTACGAAATGGCAGTTAAGGAGCAAATCGAAGAAGTAAGCGCCAAGAAGAAATATCACAACTTCATGGAGCTGCTCGAAACCAACGATATTTGGGAAGTTAAATAAATATAGGGCAAAATAAAAGTCTGTATAAAAAGAAACGCCCCGCAAACAGCTGTTTGCGGGGCGTTTCTTTTTATATGTTTTTCCTTAATCCTAATCTTGATGAAAGCAGTCTGGGCTAAGAAAAATAGTCTGTCATGATTACAGCTTGCTGCCGTAGCACAGGTCGCCGGCATCGCCGAATCCCGGCACGATGTATTTGTGCTCGTTCATGCCCGGGTCAACGGCTGCGCACCATATTGTGGTCTTGTCGTCGGGCAGAGTCTTCTTTATGTGGTCTATGCCGTCGGGTGTGGCTATCACGCAGGCTATGTGTATGCGCTTGGGCGTGCCTTTGGTAAGGAAGGCCTTGTAGCCCAGCTCCATCGATCCGCCCGTTGCCAGCATGGGGTCGGCTATGATGAGCGTCTTGCCGTCGATGCTCGGCGTGGCAAGATATTCAACATGTATGCCCACCTCGGTGTGCTCGTTGTCGGTATATTCGCGGTATGCGCTCACAAAGGCGTTTCCTGCGTGGTCGAACACGTTGAGGAATCCGTTGTGGAAAGGCAGTCCGGCGCGGAATATCGTGGCAAGGATAATCTTGTCGGCAGGCACGCTGACGCGCGATACGCCCAGGGGCGTGGTTACGTCTTTCGTCTCATATTCGAGCGTCTTGCTTATCTCGTAGGCCATCATCTCGCCCACGCGCATTATGTTGTTGCGGAACAGCAGGCGGTTCTGCTGATAGTTTACGTCTCTTATCTCTGCCAGATACTGATTGATGATTGAGTTTCCTTTACTAAGGTCTATGATTTCCATAAGTCGTTTTTGAAAGACAAAGATAACGTAAATATGTTGCAATGCAAAAAAAATCGTATGAAACGATATATTTTTCTTTTTTCATATAACATGATGGCATGTAGCATAAGTATGTTTGTCAATAAGCTTAAATGTTAGTAATACAATAAAGTTTATTATATAATTTTGTTAAAAACATTATTTTGTATTAATATATTTCTTGCATGTCGATAAAATTTATATGTTTGCCATATGAAAAGAGTGGAATACGTTATTTTTATGCTTTTTGCTTTTATCATGTTTTCATGTTCTAATGAAGATAATGATACTGAGCGTCATATAATGAAAGACGGTAAGGTTGTTTATACTTATCCTGATGTCAAGTTTTATGGCGACAAGGAATCTTTTCGTGATGCAGTATTGGAAAATAGAGAGCATAATGACAGCGTAAAGGATGATTTGGAATGGCATAAGGATTCACTGTACGGATACAATGGTGAATTGAAATATGATAAATGGGAAAAGGCAAAGTTCGGCTCATGGATAAGCGATTACGGGCTGACGCCTGGCGCTGTTTATTTTGTGTCAGCCGTCAAGGTGCTGAAGTATATTCCTGCAACTTATGAGGATTGGGTCGTGACAGGTGAATATTTTACTCATGATGAAGACTCGATAGGTGCTTATGCTGATTACAACAATGGCAAAGTTGGCTTTGTCCTTAATCCGAACATGAGCTACGGATATTATGAGGCCACAACTTTCGTCAAGTGCATATCTTATGACGTAGAAGGAAATACGGTTGGCGTTTATTTTCCGGTAAGTCCAGACAAATTAAAATGGAAGTTCTTTAAAACGAAAGCAATATGGTAACTAAAACGTTTTAAAGTCAGTTGTAAGTATTTTCCTATGATTTATTTACAGATATAACTTCCTGTTTTGTCAAAGTGCTAGCCATGTTTACTCCTGTTTTATATGGTGCTGCGTCTTTTCGTGGTCTCCGTCGTGATATAGAAGTAGCTTGTTTGTTATAATTTAAAGATTTGCGCAAGATGCTAGGTTATAAAGTGTTTTGCAGTCTTTTTGTCTAGAGAAGCGTTTGTTTTTGCAAAGTGCAAATTGCAAAAATACTTCGGGCAGTTTAAATTTTTAATACTTTAACCTAAAAAGACTTTTTATAGGTGTTTTTTATACCCTTCATTGTTGGCTGATAATCGATTTTTTGCTAACTTTGCAGCCGATTTAAGGTAACTATCAGGAACAAATAATTCACTTTTTAATATATTATTAAAATGGCAAAGTTTGATAAGTCAGTTTTAGAAAAGTATGGAATCACAGGTACAACTGAGGTTCTTTACAACCCGTCTTATGAGGTATTGTTTGAGGAAGAGACAAAAGACGGCCTTACGGGTTTTGACAAAGGTCAGGTGACAGAACTCGGTGCAGTAAACGTAATGACAGGTATTTACACCGGACGTTCTCCTAAAGATAAGTTCATCGTAATGGATGAAACTTCAAAGGACACTGTATGGTGGACTTCAGACGAATATAAGAACGACAACAAACCTGCTTCTCAGGAAGCTTGGGCTGCTGTTAAGGAAATAGCAAAGAATGAGCTTTCAAACAAGAAACTCTATGTTATCGACGGTTTCTGCGGTGCCAACAAGGACACACGTATGGCTGTTCGTTTCATCATGGAGGTAGCTTGGCAGGCTCACTTCGTAAAGAACATGTTCATCCGTCCTTCTGAGGAAGAGCTTGAGGACTTTGAGCCTGACTTCGTTGTTTACAACGCTTCTAAGGCTAAGGTTGAAAACTACAAGGAGCTCGGTCTGAACTCAGAGACAGCTGTTGTGTTCAACGTAACTTCAAGAGAGCAGGTTATCATCAACACATGGTACGGTGGTGAGATGAAGAAGGGTATGTTCTCTATGATGAACTACTTCCTGCCGCTGAAGGGCATCGCTTCAATGCACTGCTCTGCTAACTGCGACAAGAACGGCGAGAACACAGCTATCTTCTTCGGTCTGTCTGGTACAGGTAAGACAACTCTGTCTACTGACCCGAAACGTCTGCTTATCGGTGACGACGAGCACGGATGGGACGACAACGGCGTGTTCAACTTCGAAGGTGGATGCTACGCTAAGGTTATCAACCTCGACAAGGAGAGCGAGCCCGATATCTACAACGCTATCCGCCGCGACGCTCTGCTCGAGAACGTAACTGTTGACGCTGAGGGCAAGATCGACTTCACAGACAAGAGCACAACTGAGAACACTCGTGTTTCTTATCCTATCTACCACATCGACAACATCGTTAAGCCTGTTTCTCACGCACCGGCTGCTAAGCAGGTAATCTTCCTGTCAGCTGACGCATTCGGCGTACTGCCTCCTGTATCTATCCTGACTCCGGAGCAGACTAAGTACTACTTCCTCTCAGGCTTCACAGCTAAGTTGGCTGGTACAGAGCGTGGTATCACAGAGCCTACTCCTACATTCTCTGCTTGCTTCGGTCAGGCATTCCTCGAGCTGCATCCTACAAAGTATGCTGAGGAGCTGGTTAAGAAGATGGAGAAGAGCGGTGCTAAGGCTTACCTGGTTAACACAGGTTGGAACGGAACTGGCAAGCGTATCTCAATCCGCGACACACGTGGTATCATCGACGCTATCCTCGACGGTTCTATCAACAACGCTCCTACAAAGAAGATACCTATGTTCGACTTCGAGGTTCCGACAGAACTTCCTGGAGTTGATCCTAAGATCCTCGATCCGCGCGACACATACGCTGACGCTGCTGAGTGGGAAGCTAAGGCTAAAGACCTAGCAGGCCGCTTCATCAAGAACTTCGTTAAGTACGAAGGAAATGAGGCTGGTAAGGCTCTCGTAGCTGCAGGTCCGAAACTCTAATTCTGAATAAAATAGATTTAGATATCCTTTTAAGTAGGCGTGCCTTATGGCATGCCTACTTTCTTTTTGTGCCCTGCCGTATGGCCCATGGCGCCCTGCCGTGCAGCGTGCGGTGAGTCTGCCTGACAGCCCCTGATGCCTGTAGGCGGGGTGGGGCAGATGGATAATCCCAAGTTTGCCGTTATTGTTCAGTCTTTATTTTGGCTTTATATTGAGCGGATCGTAGTTTTCGTCTTTCGCGGTTATGGCAGGTTATGTCATGGAAAGACAGACGAAATGCTTCAATAGAGACAAAAAGACGGCTTGAAGGCATGAATGAACAAAATGGATAAAGCCATATTTGTCATGATGACGATTTGGGATAATATGAAACAGAAAAGTTTTTCGTATTTACTCGTCACTCATCACGGCGGCATGTTATGCGCTGTATGCCAGACGTTTGCGTTGTGATGAGTTGATGTCCTGACTCATCACATCTGCCGTATGGCATCCCGGTGTGATGAGTTGCAGACATGGTTTGCTGCGGCTTATGTTGTTGATGGTCAGTAGGTTATGTCATATTATCGTAGGTGAGGAGCCTTTCTTGAAAACATATTGCATTTTACGGCTTTGCAAAAGCATACCTTTTACGTTCCAAAAGGTGCCCTTTCAGCCTGCAAAAGGCCATGTTTCGGCGTGCCGTTTGCCGTCTTTTGCAAAGCAGGCTGTTTTTGTGGTGCCGGCATTAGGTAAGGCCCTTTGCTGCTGCGCATTTCACAGTTGTCAACATTTCATGCCATATCCCCTTTGCCGTATATAAATTATGCGGTTGCGCTTTTATTTTTTATCCTGCCGGCACGAAAGAAAAATAAATTCAGTATATTTGTAAAAAAATATCCCGTGCGTGTCATGGTGCGTCTTCCGCCCTTGTACGCCCCGCGGAGATGAGTTTCTTAAATGTTTAACCTAACCATCTTATCTTAAAATTATGAAACCTGCAATGCTGCTAAAAGCTATTATCAGTGTGTTGTTATTCTCGTCTGTAACTGCGGCTCAGGCTCAGACCGCCCGTCCGTTCAAGGGTGCCTGGTATGCCGACGGACTGTATGTCGACATCGACTTCTACGGAAAGAGCATATCTGACCCTAACTCGATGGACGGCGACCCGTGTGCCGGCATTATAAGAATCAAGCCCGATGACACGTCGATGGCGTATACGATTGAAAACCTTAAGATGAGCGGCAACAGGGCCACGGCCACAGCCTACTTTGCCGAGAAAGACTCCAAGCTCAGCTTCGAGTATATGGCAGACGGCAGTTTGAAGATGACCAGCAGCGACGGCTTCTCGTATGTGGACGACGAACTGAAGAAACTGCCGCAGAATTCGTATGTCCTGCACAGGGCGTCGCCGTTCAACGGTGAATGGAAACTGGCAAAGGGCGACGGCACGCTGCGCATAAACCTCTACTACAAGAGCATGTATGAGGAAAACGCCGAAGGCGGAAGCGAGATGTGCTACGGAACTATTTATGTTGCATACGGCAACGGAATGAAGGTGGACAACAGTCTGATAAGGGCCCGCAAGATAGAGGGCAACAAGGCTGTGATTGAGTATGTAGGCGGACGCGACGGCAACACTTACCGTGCCGTGCTCGTTTATAACCCGTCAACACGCCAGATTACGGTCAAGTCGCCCGTGTCTGTCGGTGCCTCAGGCGGAGTTAAGGAGAGCTTTGTCGTAGACGGCATGGTGTTCACGCGCCGCTGATGCCGCTGCGTTATAGTCTTTTTGTCCCTTTCAGGGCGGTATGTGCGCCCGGCCTGCATGCGTGTGCATGTGTGGCCGGGCGCGGCTTTTGCCATGTCCTGCCGCAGGCTTTTAGTTCCAGTGCAGGCTGCCGTCGCCGGTTTCCGTCCGTGTATGCTGCGGCGTGCGGGGGCATGTTACGTGGCCGTTCGGGCCGTTTTAGGCAGTCGGCCGTCGTGCGGCAGCCTGTTTGTGTTGACGAAAAACAAGTGTTTTGATTTAAGTCAAAAAAACAGCTTTTTGATGCAAAAAACAAAGGAAAACGCTTGTGTGTTCGCACACAATGCGCTATCTTTGCTTCGTGTTCGTGAGAATACGTTTTCATAGGTTAGTAGTTTGATAGATTTAAGGTAAAGATTATGTTATTAGATTTTTAATTAAGTGATGTTGGTCTTAAATTTTGTTGATGACCAAAATGTACATCATTAATTTGATTAACACCAACATCAGTTAAGGTTTTGTGAGGTCGGCGTGAGTGATTCATACCGGCCTCTTTTTTATAAAAACTTTAAAAAAACTTATATATGTATATAAAAAGTCCAATTTATTAATAATTTAGACAATAAAGTATTTAAAATCAGGCTTTATTTAAGGAATTCTGATTAAATTTGCAGCTAAAAATAGAAAATATTCAGCGAATGAAACGTATTATCCAGTGTTTGGCAATACTGTTCTCCGGGACATTTTTACTGGCTTCATGCCTTAGTGACGACAACGACAACAATTTTGTATATTATGACGACACCGCCATAACGTCATTTTCTTTAGGTACGGTCAATCAGTATCTTCACACTCTGTCATCCGAAGGAGAGGACAGCGTCTACAAGGTAGAGATTACCGGCAGCAACTACAAATTCTACATCGACCAGCTTAAACGCGAGATTTACAACCCCGACTCTCTGCCCGCAGGCACTGATGCTGCGCACGTGATATGCAACGTGGGAAGCAAGAACTCGGGCATCGTGGTGATAAAGAATGTAGACAGCGACACCCTGTCGTATTACAGCAGCTCTGACTCTGTAGACTTCACACAGCCGCGCGAGTTCAGAGTCTATTCGGTAGGCGGAGCATACTATCGTGCCTACAAGGTCAGCGTGAACGTCCATAAGGAAGATCCCGACTCATTCCGCTGGAACGCTCTGCCCGTGGAGCCGCGCTTTACGGCCATGAGCGGCATGAAGGCCGTTACGCTCAACGGCAAGGTGATGCTGTTCGGAAGCAACGGAACGGCAACTACAGCTCTGACAGCTGATGCGGCAGGCACATGGACCGCCCTGACTGCGGCAACTCAGCTCGACGCCAACGCTTACAAGAGCGTTATCGTGAAGGACAACATGCTGTATACGCTCAGCAACGGCACCGTGATGACATCTGCCGACGGAACGGCTTGGACAGCAGTGGCAGCCGCTGATATCAGACAGCTTCTTGGCGCAGGCACAAGCAAGATGTATGCCATGGATGCGGCAGGCAGACCCGTAAGCTCTGCCGACAACGGTGCCACATGGACAGCCGACAACATAGTAGGCGACGAGGCAAAGCTGCCCGTGCACAATGCCGGACTTGCCACCTTCGCGCTTAACACAGACAAAAGCTCAGAGCGCATAATAATAGCCGGCAATCCTGCCGACGACGCCTTTACGGCAGACTCTGTGGCTTTCGTATGGAGCAAGATAGAGGAGTATGCCCCAGGTTCGGAGCAGCACTCATGGATAGAATGCAACGAAGAGAACAACTATCAGCTGCCGCGCCTGTCTGACCTCAAGATGACACGCTACGGCGACGTGCTCATAGCCATAGGCGGAACAGCGCTCGGCACATGCAAGGAAAAAGCATTCGGAAAGATATATGTAAGCCAGGACAACGGACTGACATGGCATACTGACGACAGCTATGTTATGCCCGAGGGCTTCACCAACGGAACGAGCAACACGTTTGCCATAACGGTTGACGACGAAAACTGCCTTTGGATAATATGCGGCGGCAACGGACAGGTGTGGCGCGGAAGGCTCAACAAGCTGGGATGGGCCGACAACCAGACCTCGTTCACAAAATAACAAAATAACCGTATAATAACAGTTCACCACCCGTAAATGAGAAAAATCCTGCTTTGCATCATTATCTCGGCGCTGTCGCTTTGTGCAATGGCACAAGACGACAACGAATATAAGATGGAGATTGGTGTGGGTGCAGGCATGGTGGCATACGAGGGCGACTTCAACGGCAACGTGACCAAGAACATGCAGCCCATGGCGTCGCTCATTCTCAGACGTGTAATCAATCCGTACATGGGCCTTAAGCTCGACCTCTCATACGGAAAGCTGAAGGGCAGCTCGGCCGGGCTTGAGACATGGTATCCCGAGTATTCCGACAATCCGGTTGAATTCAGCAACACGCTCATCGACCTCGGAATAACTTATGAATACAACTTCTGGCCTTATGGCACGGGCCGTGAGTACAGAGGAGCCAAGCGCCTCACTCCGTTCATATTCCTCGGACTTGGCGCAACATACGTAAAGGCAGACGCCGACAACGTGTTTACGGCAAACCTTCCGCTCGGCCTGGGCGTGAAATATAAAATAGGGTCGCGGCTGAACCTTGGCCTTGAGTGGGCTGTCCACTTCTCGCTCAGCGACAAGCTCGACGGTGTGGCAGACCCTTACTGCATCAAGAGTTCGGGACTTTTCAAAAATACTGACTGCTATTCGGCTCTGAAGCTGACATTAACCTACAGCTTCATGCCTAAATGTATAACATGTAATAAAGATGACTGAGACTAAGATTGACATGAACCGCATACCGCAGCACATTGCCATCATCATGGACGGCAACGGCAGATGGGCAACTGAGCGCGGCAAGAAGCGCAGCTACGGCCATCAGGCCGGTGTTGAGTCGGTTAGGAAAATCACGTCAGAGTGTGTAAAGCTCGGCGTGAAGTATCTGACGCTTTACACCTTCTCAACTGAAAACTGGAACCGCCCCGCCGATGAGGTGGCCGCACTTATGGGTCTTGTGCTCACGGCTCTTGAGGACGAGATATTCATGAAGAACAATGTGCGCTTCCGCGTTATCGGTGATGTCGACAGGCTTCCGCTACAGGTCAGGGAGAAGCTGGACGAGACAATGGAGCACACCAAGGACAACAGTGCCATGACTATGGTGGTGGCTCTCAGCTACTCTTCAAAGTGGGAGATAACCAACGCCGTAAAGAACATAGCCGCCGAGGTTAAGGACGGACGTCTCGCAATCGACGCAATCGACGAGAATGTCGTGGCAGACCACATGCAGACACGCTTCATGCCCGACCCCGACCTGCTGATACGCACGGGCGGAGAGGTGCGCATATCCAACTATCTGCTCTGGCAGATAGCCTATTCGGAGCTTTATTTCTGCGACACTTACTGGCCCGACTTCGACGAGCAGAGCCTGCATGAGGCCATTGCAAGCTATCAGAAGCGCCAGAGACGCTTCGGCAAGACCGAGGAACAAGTTGAAAACGATAATTAATATTCAAGACAACAGACATATAAGATGAACAGAATAATAGGATGCTTGACACTGCTCGCTGCATTGCTTTTCAGCATTGGGGCTGTAGCGCAGGAAAAGATTGTTAATCCTGAAATCTCTTATGCGGGCACTCCGCGTTCCGGTGTTATCGGCGGAATCGCTGTGTCAGGCGTGGAAGGTTACGAAGATTATATGCTTACGGGTATTTCGGGCCTTACCGTCGGCCAGAAAATAGAGCTTCCGGGTCAGGAGATTACAGAGGCAGTGAAGCGCTATTGGAAGCACGGACTGTTTTCAAACGTGCAGATTGCGGCCGACTCTATCGTAGGCGACAAAATCTATCTGCACTTCTATCTGGCTCTGCGCCCGCGTGTGTCAACCATTAATTATATAGGTGTGAAGAAGTCGGAACGCGAGGACCTTGAGACAAAGCTCGGACTTCTTAAGGGCAACCAGATTACGCCTAACATGATAGACCGTGCTGAGCTGCTGGCCAAAAACTATTTCGACGACAAGGGTTATAAGAATGCTGAGATAAACATACGCCAGCGCGACGACGTTACGGCTAAGAATCAGGTGATACTTGACGTCGAGATTGACAAGAAGGAGAAGATGAAGGTGCGCCAGATTATCATTGAGGGCAACAAGAACCTGAGCGACTCTAAGATTAAGGGCGGACTGTTCACAAAGGGTGCCTTCACCAAGACACACGAGGCCGGCAAGCTGTCGACATTCCTTAAATCGAAGAAATATACCCCCGAACGATATAAGACTGATAAGCAGAACCTTATAGACAAGTATAACGAACTTGGCTATCGCGATGCCACCATCGTTGAAGACAGCGTATGGAACGTTGACGACAAGCATGTCAGCATTTATCTGAAGGTGGACGAAGGAAAGAAATATTATATAAGAAACATAACATGGGTGGGCAACACCGTGTTCTCAACCGACTATCTGAGCCGTCTGCTCGGCATGAAGAAGGGTGATGTGTATAACCAGAAATTCATGCACAAGCGACTCTCTGAAGACGACGACGCTGTGGGCAATGAGTACTGGAACAACGGTTATCTGTTCTACAATCTGCAGCCTACCGAGGTGAACATCGTGGGCGACTCAATCGACCTTGAGATGCGTATCATGGAGGGCAACCAGGCTCACATCAGCCGTGTGCGCATCAACGGTAACACCCGTGTGTATGAAAACGTTGTGCGCCGTGAGCTGAGAACAAAGCCGGGCGACCTCTTCTCGAAGGAAGCCTTGATGCGTTCAGCACGTGAAATGGCGTCTATGGGACACTTCGACCCTGAGCAGATCAATCCGGATGTAAGACCTAACTATGAAGATGGAACCGTTGACATCAACTGGGATCTTGTTCAGAAGTCTAACGACCAGGTTGAGTTCTCGCTCGGTTGGGGACAGACCGGTGTCATCGGACGTATAGGCTTGAAGCTCAACAACTTCTCAATGGCCAACCTCTTCAACAAGAATAAGGAGCACCGCGGCATATTGCCCGTCGGCGACGGTGAGGTGCTTTCTATCGGAGCGCAGACCAACGGTACGTATTATCAGTCGTACAACGCATCTTACTCAACCAATTGGTTCGGCGGAAAGCGTCCTATACAGTTCACCGTCGGAGCTTACTTCTCTAAGCAGACCGACGTGTCGAGCAACTATTACAACAGCGCTTACATGGAAAACTATTACAATTACCTGTATGGTGTCGGCAACAGTTACAATAATTATTATGAAAACTTCTACGACCCCGACAAGTATGTCAAGCTGCTCGGTGTGTCAGTGGGATGGGGTAAGCGTCTGCGCTGGCCTGACGACTACTTCCAGTTGTCTGTCGAACTGGCCTACCAGCGCTATATGCTGAAGAACTGGCAGTACTTTATCGTTACCAACGGTAACTGTAACAACCTTAACCTGGGCATCACCCTGTCGCGTGTATCTACCGACAACCAGCTCTTCCCGCGCCGCGGTTCAGAGTTCATGGCATCGCTCACAATCACTCCGCCTTGGTCAGCGTTCGATCATAAGGACTACAAGAACCTTGCCGTCAATCCGGAGTCGCCGACATACACAGCCGAGCAGCAGGAGAAATACCGCTGGGTTGAGTATCACAAGTGGAAGTTCCGCGCCAAGACATATACCGCACTTACCAACGGACAGAAGTGTTTCGTGCTCATGACCCGCGTAGAGTTTGGTCTGCTCGGTTCTTACAACAAGTATAAGAAGTCGCCTTTCGAAACCTATTATATGGGTGGTGACGGTATGAGCGGCTACTCAACAGGCTATGCCGAAGAAACTATCGGCTTGCGCGGATACGACAACGGTAGCCTCACTCCTTACGGATATGAGGGCTATGCCTACGACCGCTTCACGCTTGAGCTTCGTTATCCTTTCCTGCTCGGCAACACAACGATCTATGGTCTTGGATTCCTTGAGGCAGGTAACGCATGGAACGACACCAAGGACTTCAACCCGTTCGACATGAAGCGTTCAGCCGGTATCGGTGTCCGCATCTTCTTGCCGATGGTAGGTCTTATGGGTATCGACTGGGCTTACGGATTCGACAAGGTGTTCGGCACACGCGGCGGCTCACAGTTCCACTTCATCCTCGGACAGGAATTCTAATGGCTTAGATGCCGAATGTCAAGATAAAGAGAGTTAATAAATTGGCCGTCAGGACATATAGGCGTATCTGTCACGTCGGTTTTGTCAGTTTAATTTATAATAAGGAGAAGAAAGTATGAAGAAGATATTGATGATGTTTGCCATGCTGGCCGTTGCATTTACGGCCAGTGCGCAGAAGTTTGCTCTTGTTGACATGGAGTATATCCTGAAGAACATCCCTGCCTATGAGCGTGCCAACGAGCAGCTCACCCAGGTGGCCAAGAAGTGGCAGGCAGAGGTGGACGCCCTCAACACAGAGGCTCAGACCATGTACAAGAACTATCAGAACGAGGTGGTATTCCTCTCTCAGGAGCAGAAGAAGGAGCGCCAGGAGGCCATAATGAACAAGGAGAAGGAGGCCAGCGAGCTTAAGCGCAAGTATTTCGGACCGGAGGGCGAGCTCTTCAAGAAGCGCACCAGTCTGATGACTCCGATTCAGGAGGAAATCTACAACGCGGTGAAGGACATTGCCGACCTGCGCGGATATTCGCTCATACTCGACCGTGCGTCAGACACAAGCATCATTTTCGGTTCGCCGAAGATAGACATAAGCAACGAAGTGCTGTCGAAGTTGGGCTATTCTAACTAATGTCTTGTGTTTGAACAAGATATGGCCGGCACCTGAAATTAAAATAAAAGCGCATTTCACACTCTTTTATTTTGTAGTTCTCGCTGCTTGCATTATCTTTGCAGACAAATAATAAACATTTAAATATAAAAATTGCAATTAAGAAATGAAAAAACTAGTTTTAATGTTGTTGCTGTGCGCACCTCTGACATTGTTTGCCCAGAACGCTAAGTTCGGACATGTTGACGCACAGGCTATCATGCAGAGCCTTCCCGAATTCATCAAGGCCCGCGGCGAGCTTGAAGCTCAGTCTAAGCAGTATGAGAATGATATGAAGGCCATGCAGGACGAAATTCAGAAAAAGTCTGACGAGTATGACCGTACAAAGAGCACAATGAACGAGACAAAGCGTCAGGAGACAGAGGCTTCACTGCAGCAGCTGTTCCAGAAATATCAGCAGGCTCTGCAGGACAACCAGCAGGCTCTGCAGAAAGCTCAGCAGGAGAAGATGCAGCCTATCATGACCAAGATAATGACTGCCATAAAGAATGTAGGCAAGAACGGCGGATATGTTTACATCATGGACGTATCGGGCGGCATACCTTACATCAGCGACACTCTGAGCAAGGATGTTACGGCAGATGTGAAAGCTGAAATGAATAAACTGAAATAATTAAACACTATAACGAGCGCTGCTTTCCATCAGGGAGGCGGCGCTTTTGACTTTTTAACTATGCCTCTATGAAGAAACTTATTCTTTTTTTGTTGTTGCTCCTGCCGGCTGCCATTGCCGACGCACAGGTTAAGTTTGGTTATTTAAGCTATAGCGAGGCCATCAAGGCCATGCCCGGCTATGCCGACATGCAGAAGAGTCTGGCTGAGCTTAAGCGTCAGTATGCCAACGAGACAAAGCGCTCTGAAGAAGAGTTCAACCAGAAATATGAGGCGTTTCTTGAGGGTCAGAAAGACTTTGCGCCTTCAATTCTGAAGAAAAGACAATATGAGTTGCAGGAGCTTCTCAACAACAGCGTGTCTTTCAAGAAAGAAGCTGCCCGCCTGCTCGAGCAGGCCGAGGCCGACATGTATGCGCCTCTGAAGAAGCGTCTTAACGAAATATTGCGTCAGGTTGGACGCGAGCGCGGATATGCCTTTATCCTCAACACCGACAACGACGCCGTGCCGTATATCGACACTACGAGCGGTGAGGATATAAGCTCGCTGGTGCGCAACATGTTTACATACTTGGAGAAATAGCAGCATGCCGGCCCAGGCCGTTCATGCCGTACAGTTATTTGTCATGCCGGCATGTCTTTGAGGTTCTGCCTTATGGCCTCAGACGTGCGTGGCTGATGTCTTTTTCAGACCGGAGCCGTGCGCCTTGTGTGGCAGGTCCGGCCTTATTTCCACGGCTGTATGCCCGTGTGCCACCGGCTTAATTTGTCAGCAGCGCATTTGCAGGCAGCCTTCAACGTATAAAATATCAGTGCTTATGCAGCTTTCAGAAAAACCAGGTCCTATAGGAGTGTTCGATTCGGGTTACGGCGGACTTACCATCCTGCATCAGATGCGCAACATTCTGCCACACTATGATTATCTTTATCTTGGCGACAACGCACGTGCGCCTTACGGAGCGCGCTCGTTCGACGTGGTTTACCAGTTTACGCGGCAGGCTGTCATGAAGCTTTTCAGCATGGGCTGTCATCTCGTAATTCTGGCATGCAACACGGCTTCGGCCAAGGCCCTGCGCTCCATTCAGCAGAACGATCTGCCCTCTCTCGACCCTAACCGCCGTGTGCTGGGCATCATCCGTCCCACGGCCGAGTGTATAGGCAGCATCACTCAGAGCCGCCACGTGGGCATCGTTGCCACCGAGGGAACAATAAAGAGCGAGAGCTATGTGCTCGAGATAAACAAGCTATTCCCCGACATCACCGTTACGGGCGAGCCTTGCCCAATGTGGGTTCCGCTTGTGGAGAACAACGAGTACGACGGTCCGGGTGCCGACTATTTTGTAAAGAAGCGCATTGAGAACCTCATGATACGCGACCCGCAGATTGACTCAATCATCCTCGGCTGCACTCACTATCCGTTGCTGCTCAACAAGATTCTGAAGTATACGCCGCGCGGTGTCAAGATAGTTCCGCAGGGCGAGTATGTGTCCAACAGCCTAAAAGACTACTTTGTACGCCATCCCGACATTGAGGCAAAGTGTACAAAGAACGGCTTGTGTCATTATCTCACCACGGAGAACACCGACAAGTTCCGTGAGTCGGCCCAGCTCTTCCTGCATGAGCGGGTTGACGTAGAGAACATCACGCTGGGATAAATCCGCAGGCTTGCCTCATCTGCGGCTTACGGTCTTTTGTTCAGTTCTTAATACCATACCGTTCAGGGCGGCATGCTGCAATGTCTTTTTGCAGCGTGCCGCCCTGAATCTTTCCCGTCTGTTTCGCCGTTGCAGCAATCTGCTCCTGTGCCATCTGTCAGGATTTACCCTCAAAAACACAAGGTTTTTGCCTTATATTTATAAGCGTTTTTTCTCCATGTTGCCGGCGCCCGTGCCTCTGTATCGGTCACGTGTTACGTTGAAGTTGTACTGCAGTGTGAACATCAGGCATCGCATGTCGCTGAAATTCCTTTGCTTAAGGGTTACGGCATTGTTGTATAGAGTAAGATTCTGGCGTGAGCCGTTGAATATGTCGCGTGCCTCAAGTGTCATGCTAAGTCTGTTCTTGCAGAAATCCTTGTATAGCTTTGCATTTATGTATGAAGAATGTGCCGCATAGATATTTCTGTCATTTCCCGCAGTTGTAAACTGGCAGTCGATGTTCAGCCAGATGTCCATTGGCAGATGTATTGCATTTTGCCATTGCACAATGCCTATAGGCTTGTTCATGTTTTTGCTGTTGCCGTTGACCACAATGTCAAACCACTGCGTAAACATTCCCACATTTACACGTGGTTGCCATATCCCAAGCCTGAACTGTCCGCCCATAAATGCCTGCACGAAGTGCCTCCTGCTGAAGTTCTCATAAGTAATGATGGTTATCTCTCCGTCGTTGCTGTATGGCCTGGTGGTATTTACAATGGGATTGTCAAAATAGGTATAGGCCACCTGTGCAAAATAGTTCCTCCACACCATTCTGTACTCCAGGTTGTGCAGTCTTGTTGGCTGTAGGCGCGGATTGCCCGACTCGTACGTCATTCTGTTAAGATATGAAATATTGGCATTCAGCGCCGAATAGCCCGGCCTTTCCACCCTGTTGCCATATGATAGCGACATCTGCAGTTCGCCCAGCCTTGTGTTGGCATTGAATGAAGGGAAGATGTTGTTATAGGTCCGGCTGAGGTTGTTTTCAGACCGAGAATGCTCAAAATAGTCATAGTTTACATGTTCATACCTCAGTCCCGCACCGATGCTTATCCGGCCTAACTGCTGCATTATCTCAACAAAGCAGGCTATATTGCTTTCCTTTATCGTTGAATGACTGCTGTTGAGGTTGGCATATTCAGTATTTAAGCGGTTGTCTGTGCTGGATCTTGTATATTCCTCGCCCAATGTCAATACACCTTTCCCTACAGGATAGCTTAATGCCAGTTTCTCGGCAGCCATGCTGGTCTTGCGTTTGCTGTATGTCGTTATGTAGCGGTCTTCCTGCATCAGGCTTGTCTCTTCATTTGTGGTCTGCTGCGTTCCTCTGTTCCAGATGTAATCGGCATTGAAGTCGATGCTTAGTTTGTTTATCTGCCCGTTGTAATAAATGTTCGCAGCATGCCTTGGAGTGTTCTCCGACATGTCGTCGGCATCAGTGCTCCAACTGTCGTAAAACGTTCCGTTTTCAGACACATCGCTTTCAAGAAACGACCTGATTTCATTCTTTGCATATTCGTTCTGATAAAAGGCTCCTATGTAATGGCCGCTGCTGATTGTCCATGAAAAGCCCAATTTGCCTGAAAAGCCGTTATAATGCCTGGTGTTGGCCGTGGAGAGCTGCTGGTTCCATTCAGATTTTGTAACAGTAGCCATGTCTGTAAACTTCTTCTCCCTGTTTCTGCCCGTATCGTATGTCAAGGTGGAGAATACTTCAAAACCTCCTGCACGGTATTTAAGGTTCATCATGTTGCCACTTTGAAAGTAATGTCTGAATCCGTCTTCCGACCTGAACGTGCCGCTCCATCCGTCGCCCTGTGGCTTTTTCGTGCGGATGCGTATAACGGCCTTTGCATCTGCCGCATAAGATGAGCCTGGATTGCTTATCACCTCCACATTCCGGATATTGCCGGACAATAGTGTTGATAATTCCTGCAAGTCGTTGATCTTACGTCCGTTGATATAAACGGCAGGCGTCCCCTTGCCAAATATTTCCAGATTGCCGTTGGTTTCAACAACCATAGGAATCTGTCTGAGCACATCTTTTGCCGTTCCTGCCTTGGCCAGGATGCTGTTCTCCACATTCGTTACCAGAGCGTTTCCCTTCAGATAAGTTCTAGAGGCGTTGCCTTTTATCACCACATTCTCCAGCATGGTGTTGGCTGAGGCTGTCATCCTGATGTCGCCCAGTTCGCCGTCAGGAGTGATGTCGACATATCTTGAGTTGAAACCCACGTATGACAGTCTTAGCCTTAATCCCTGCGCTGCGTCGTATGACAGACAGAAACAGCCGTTGCCGTCGGTAATAACTCCGTCGACAAATGCAGAATCATGAAGAAGTACCACATTTACAAATTCCATAGGCACCCCGTCAGTATCGGTAACACGGCCTTTTATGTCCTTGCCGGATAAAGAGGATAAGGCAAGGCCTGCTGCCACAATCAATGTGAAACGTTTCCTTATGTTCATTGTTTCTCAATCTCCTTCCATTCAATTATTCTGTCTTTATCTCCGTTGCATACCACATGGGCTGTATGCATTTCTTTTACGCCATTTTCTGAAACTACACAGTAAGTTATGTTGCAGGCGAAACGCAGCTCGCCGTTTTCCTTATAGTCTTTACATAAGAATCTGCTGCCGAGTTCTACCTTCTCTCCCTTGGCAAGTGTGGTCTGCACATGGCTTACTACCGCCTCTTCAAAACTTCTGTTGGTCCTGTTGCCGTGTCCGGGCAGATGCAGTTGTCCGGCGGATGCAAGCACAATAAGCATGATGACCACCAGGCTGCCTGTTGTTTTTACAAATCTGCTTTTTCTCATTATAGTTTTTCTCCGTTTTGTTGATATTATGGTTTGCCGTCAGAGGCCGGGCGTCATGATAATATGACCCATGCGCCCTTTATGGATTTAAGCTTCTGACGATGCAAAGTTACGGCGAAGAAGAACCTTACGACGACTAAACAGGCAAATAAAAAGTCTTAATAAGAAAAGCGTAACCTGCTGAATATCAGTGGTTACGCTTTTTGTAAATCTAAATGTCGCCCTGCCGCGTCTTAATCGGCCTTAATGCCGTTGATGTAGGACACGATGTCCTGTCCTTCGGCAGCCCCGGTCTTCTTCCTGATGGAAGTCTTGCGGACATAAATCGTTGCATCCGACTGCTGTGTTACTACGCCTATCTCTTTTGTTGAGAAGCCGGCACACAACAGGCAGGCAATCTGTATCTCCTTTTCCGTAAGCACATTGCCGTATCGTTCCGTAAGCCTGTTGTGGAAGTTGTCATAAAGACGGTCAATTACAAGATAAAGATCAGGCCACACAAGCAGGCTGTCTGTCTGAATCTTGCCCTCACTGATGCCGGCTATGCGTTTCAGAAGAGCCTGGTTATGGTTGGTCGGGGTGCTTGCCACCATGCGTATTATTCCAAGTTGCTGCAAAAGTATTTTCTTGAAGAAGGCGTCGTCTTCACTCTTCTGCTGCTTTTCTTCAGGTGTTTCTTCCGCCGGAGTCTGCGTCTCTTTCAGCATCCTTTTCAGCGTGTCTATGCTGTTTTCGGCTTCTGCCAGCCGGCTTAGTCGGTTCCTGTAATATATCCATCCGCCTGCCACGCCGAGCAGAAGCAACAGCACGGCTGCCGCCAGCATCCATCCCATACGCTGTCTGTCAAGTCTCAGTTCGTGGTTTGCCCACTGCAGGTGCTCCTTCGCTTCCTGCCGTCTTGCCAGGGTGCTCTCCTTGGCATGCATGTCGGCAGTTATCGAGTCGCAATACCGGGATAAGCCAACATAAGATACGGGCTTTCCGTCCCCGTAGTCTAACAGGCAGCGCTCCAGCTCTATCACCATCCTGCGCGAAATGTCGTCAAAGCCTTTTGCCTCAAGTCTTGCTTCGCTCTCTATGGCCTTTTCGTTGCAGATGCGCGCAGAGTCGGGCATGTGCAGATTGATATAGTTTCCTGCCATGGCCATCTGAATGGCCGACAGACCTGCCATCTGCGGCATCATTCGGCTTATCTCGCGGTAAACGTTGTTAGATTGGCGATACTTTCCGTTGTTTGCCAGATAGTCGGCATAGTTGCGCAGAAACTCACACGCCATGGCCGTGTCGCCGTTCTCAGTGGCCATCCTTACGCTTTGGCTGTAAAAGTGTTCCGACCGAGGGTTTCCCGCTAACGAAAGGTTCAGTCCTATCTTATAGTTCAATATTGCTTTGTCACGTTTCGTCGGATTAAGTTCCAGCGCCCTTTTCATCACCTCGGCAGCCTTGCTGTATTCCCGCTGAAGCTCAAGCAGCCTTGCCTGTTCGGCCATCAGCTTAACCCGTTTTGTTGAATCCTTAATCTTGCCAATCCCTTTGTTTAAGACGTTTATGGCTTCAGCCCTCTTGCCTTTCCAGTTCAGGTACGATGCCTCCAGAAGATAGCTGTCTGTTTGCTTGTCGGCCTCTTCACGATAGTGCATGATGGCCTCCGGCAGCTGTTCGTCCTCAGCCAGAGACATCCCCATTATCTGATGGGCCATAGCCCGGTTCCATACCAGGTGCAGCTGCTCTTCCCTGTTCAGTCCTCCGGCATTTTCTATAGAGTCCAGTATGGCCAATGCCCTCTCCGGTGCTGTCTTCAGCATATTGTCGCTTAGCTCCAGCGCCTTTCTTCCGGGTGAACTGCATGACGCAAGCAGCACCGCAACCAGCATCATTATATATATTGCCTTTTTATGCATAAATAGCTTATTTCATGTTTGTTGTCATGCAAAGATAAGGATTTTAAGGCAAATCCAAATCAAAAAACTTTGTTGTTTTCGTTCGCCGTTACACACGCCTGTGTCAGTCTTTGTCGCATAGATGTTTCCGGGGGAGGAATGCATCACAGATAAACACTGTCCGGGCAATCCGTTTAAGGTTAGTGTGCGGGTTGGTTTTGCGGTAATACAGACCGTCTTTTATGCGCCTTTGTAATGTATTGATATTCAGTGCGTTGCAAAAGGTGGTCTTTTGGCTCCTGAAAGACCATGTTTTGCAGCCTAAAAGGATGCCTTTTACGTCGCAAAAGGTGGCCTTTTACATTCATGCTGCTTTCGCCATGCCTTTTCTTTGGCGTTAGCAGACCTTTAGTTCTGTTGCTTTCAGCCTTTCTGTCCATGTGTCTTGGTCCATGTTCCGGCAGTGGTTCTTGTGCCTTGTGCCGATGTACTGTGCCGTCATGTCTGTCAACTCGCTGTTTACCTGCCGATATGTTAAATTTAAAACATTTATCCTTAATTCCGCAACTGTTTCAATAAATCGCTTGTCGGACTCAAAATTGTCATTATGGTGTCTTGGGGCTTTATTTGATTGCTGTATTTCTCGTGACAAGCCATTTCATCCCCTTACCCCACCA
>OLIR01000054.1_pt1 | contig 93776 bp, 97 predicted proteins | sample 1609741 | NCBI WGS metagenome assembly OLIR01 (sample SAMEA4350169, study PRJEB24818) | metagenome | biome: human; feature: gut; material: faeces | place: Denmark | collected 2013-09
TTATATCTGAAGATTTTTATGGGCGCTGCCCAAACCCGCAATTTTTGAAAAAATTGAGTAAACTTTTTTGTTTTTGGACGGATAATTTAGCGTTAGCTAAATTTCAATCCCCCGACCGACACTCCGCTAAACCATAATTTACCCCGACTTTTGATAAAAAACAACAAAAATTAAGACAAAATAAAATAGCCTGATAATAATCAGACTATTTTGCAGCCTTCCTTTGTCGGATGGCAAAGGAAAACTTTATCATATTTTTCTTTTAATGCGTCAACGCACTTTTTAGCCTTGCGTTCGGAATTATAGACTGCAAAAACAGCCGAACCCGAACCCGACATACTTGCTCCAAGTGCTTTGCGCTTGTACATAATTCTTTTAATATCGTTCACTTCTTCAAGCTTTAATGCAAGCTCAAAATCATTGAATAAAGTAGATGTAATTCTGAACATATCACGGCTGAAAAGTGACTTTATCATTTCATCTGTATAAGGTGGGTGCGGATTTAACGCATCCACTTTTTTATATGCCTCGGCCGTGGAAACACTTACATTATCAGGTTTGCAGATAACAATATGCGATGCCAAAAAATTAGGCATTTTTTGAAGTTTTGTACCGATTCCCGTAGCATACTTTGTGCCGCCCACAAGGCAGAACGGAACATCCGCTCCTATTTTTTCAGCAATTTCATGCAATTCATCGGGCTTTAAAAATGCGTCAAACATCTTATTAAGTCCCATAAGAACAGCCGCACCGTCTGTACTTCCACCTGCAAGTCCCGCTTGAGTAGGAATAACTTTATCAATATCTATATGTACGCCCTGTCCTTCGTTACGGGTAGCAATAAAAAATCTTTCCGCCGCTTTGTAACAAATATTTTTTTCATCACAAGGGACGCCCTCATAATTACATGAAACGGTAATCTGACCGCTGTCATTATCGGTAACGGTAATTGTGTCATATAAATCAACACTTTGCATTATCGACAAAATATTGTGATAGCCGTCAGGTCGTTTGCCAGTGACATCAAGCGTAAGATTGATTTTTGCAGGTGCAAGAACCTTAATTTCCATTTTTCTGCTCCTCTATAAAGTCCCTGATACGCTGTAAAGCGGTTTTAAGATGGTTTAATGAATAAGAATAAGAAACTCTTACAAAACCCTCGCCGCATTCTCCAAAGGCTGTTCCCGGAACCACTGCGACATGCTTGTCCATAATAAGCTTTGTACAGAAGTCCTCTGAAGTCATACCTGTGCTCTTAATACAAGGAAATACATAAAATGCACCGTAAGGCTCAAAACAAGTAAGTCCCATTGCGTTGAATGAATCAACAACAAGGCGGCGGCGCATATCATATTCATTGCGCATATTTACAACATCAGGATCTCCGTTGCGTAAAGCCTCAATAGCCGCATACTGTGCGGTTGTAGGCGCTGACATAATGCCATACTGATGCAGTTTTGTCATTTGTGCAATAATCGGAACAGGACCTAAAGCGTAACCAAGTCGCCAGCCTGTCATTGCATAAGACTTTGAAAAGCCGTTAATAACAACAGTACGCTCATACATACCGTCAACGGAAGCAATGGAAATATGATTCTTTCCGCCGTATGTAAGCTCACTGTAAATTTCGTCCGAAAGCACAAATAAATTATGTTTCTTAATAACCTCGGCTACAGCCTCAAGGTCTTCTTTTTCCATAATAGCGCCTGTTGGGTTATTAGGAAACGGCAAAACAACGAGCTTAGTTTTATCGGTAATTGCCTTTTCGAGGTCATCAGCTTTAAGTCTGAACTGATCCTCTGCCTTTGTATTAATTATAACTGCCTTACCGCCTGCCATATGAGTAAGCGGTTCGTAACAAACAAAAGACGGCTCGGGAATAATTACCTCGTCACCCTCTGAAACAAGACATCTGAAAGCAAGGTCAATAGCCTCACTGCCGCCAACGGTAACAAGCACCTGAGTTTTGCCCTCATATGATATATTAAAGCGTCTTGCATAATAATTGGCAATTTCTTCTCTAAGCTGTGCGAAACCACGGTTCGGTGAATACCAAGTCTTGCCGTTTTTAAGAGAATTTATACCCTCTTCACGGATATGCCACGGTGTCTGAAAATCAGGTTCACCGATACTCAAAGAGATAACATCGTCCATTTCGCTTGCAATATCAAAAAATTTACGAATACCCGACGGTTTTATTTCTTGAATAGAATTATTTAAAAATTTTGAATAGTCAATCACAGAATTAAACTCCTCTCATCCGACCCTTCAAAATCGATGAGATTCATTCCGCTGTCTTTGTAGCGACGCATAATGAAATGTGTGCCTGTTGAAAGCACTCCGTCGATTGTGGAGAGTTTTTTAGATACAAACATTGCGATATCCTGCATAGATTCGCCCTTAACTATCAGCGCAAAATCATATGTACCCGCCATAAGATACACAGAATCCACCTCGTCAAATGCCATACACATTTTCGCCATTTCGTCAAAGCCTGCATCTTTTTTAGGAGTAACCTTAAGCTCAATAAGTGCCTCAACATAGTTTTCCTTGGTATTCTCCCAGTTTACAACTGCCTGGTAGCCTTTGATAATGCCCTGAGTTTCGTATTCCTTTATCTGAGCCTTGATGTAATCTTCCGGCTCACCGAGCATTGTCGCTATCTCGGCTGTGGTAAAGCCTGAGTTTGTACTTAAAAGCTGTAGTAATCTATCCATAATAAATCCTCCCCTGTGAATTTATACTTTCCCCGACAAAAATCGGGTACTTAATAATTATACCGCCTGTCTGACGGGATTGTCAACTGTATTGAGCATATTTATACAAACCGCAACAGATATTGATAACAGTTCATTTGACGGCGAATACACATCGAGTTCATAACTTTCCGTGCTCGAAAATACTCTCTTTTGCACTGCAATAACCGTATTGTCAACATCCTGTACGGAAAAACTTTTTTGCGCTATATTTCCGCAAATTTTCCAATTTACACCGGAGCAAATACAAACAAGTTCATTGCGGTTTACGCCCATTAAAATGCGCATTTTTTTACCGCCTGCGTTTATATTGCAGGCAATAATGTTTGACACCGACAAGCATCTTATCTTAACAAAAATTTCGTCAGCACTGTGAATAATAATTTTTCGGCTTCGTTTGCTTTTTGAAAATTCCGCAAGATATTTTTCTATGCCCGTTTCGTCATAAATTTCAAAAGCGCCAAAATCCGCACAAACATCTCTTTTAATAAAATATTTCACAAAAAGCCCCCTTGAATTTCAGATTTACTGATTTTCAAGCTCATCAAGCCAAATTCTTACGCTTGCGTCACTTGGCATTCTCCAGTCCGAACGAGGAGAAAGCGTTACCGAGCCTACCTTTGGGCCGTCAGGCAAACAACTGCGCTTAAACTGTTGAGAGAAAAATCTCTTTAAAAATGTAACAAGCCATTTTTTGATTGTATCGTTATTGTACTTTCCCGCAAAGGAATGCTTTGCAAGATAATATATTTTTGACGGAGTAAATCCAAAACGCACAAAGTAATAAAGGAAAAAGTCGTGCAATTCATAAGGACCGACCACATCTTCGGTTTTCTGTGCGATTTCTCCGTTTTTATCAGGCGGCAAAAGCTCCGGACTTACAGGTGTATCAAGCACATCAAGCAAAACCGTTTTCAATTCTCCTTCACTGATTTCAGCCTCGTACGCTGTAAGGTAACGGACGAGTGTTTTAGGAATAGAAACATTCACCGCATACATACTCATATGGTCGCCGTTGTAGGTTGCCCAACCAAGCGCAAGTTCCGACAAATCGCCCGTACCGATTACAAGACCGCCGTACTTATTTGAAAGGTTCATCAGAATTTTAGTACGCTCTCTCGCCTGCGAATTTTCATAGGTAATGTCTGTTACACTTTCATCGTGCTTAATATCTATAAAATGCTGTCTTACCGCTGCGGTAATATTAATTTCTTCAAAAGAAACATTATAAGCCTCTGCAAGTTTTTCGGCATTTGATTTGGTACGCTTTGTTGTACCGAAACAAGGCATTGTTACAGTGTGAATATTTTTTCTGTCAATACCGAGCATATCAAAAGCGTGAACGCAAACAATAAGCGCAAGTGTACTGTCAAGACCGCCCGAAAGTCCGAGCACAACATTCTTAATTCCTGTATGAGCAAGTCTGGTTGCAAGTCCTGTTGCCTGCATTGTTATAATTTCCTTGCATCTTCTGCTAAGGTCATCTTTTGCCGACGGTACAAACGGAGTCTGCTCAAATTTTCTTGAGAGCTTTGTATCGGTAAGCGGCATATCAAAATAAATTCTTCTGACATTTTCATTGTCGGAGCAGAATGTACTCATTCTTCTGCGCTCGCCCATAAGTTTTTGAACATCAATATCCGCATAAGTAATGCCTGTCGTAAAGCGCTCGCTTTCGCTCAACAAAGATGCGTTCTCACATATTATATTCTGTGCAGAATAAACTGTGTCTGTTGTGCTTTCTCCAAATCCTGAATCGGTATAAATGTATGCACAGCAAAGTTTGCCGCTCTGCATTCTCACAAGCGAGCGTCTGTATTCTGCTTTGCCGATGGTATCATCGGAGGTTGACGGATTGCAAATAACCGTTGCTCCCGATTTTGCAAGAGCTATTGACGGAGATTCCGCTACCCATAAATCTTCGCAAACCTCCACACCAATGGTAAAATCGGGCATATTTTTATTTTGGAACAAAACTTTATCGGTCAAAACAGTTTTCCGGCCTGCATACTCAATTTCAAAATCCGTATTTTTTCCGCTTGTATAATGTCTTGCCTCGTAAAATTCTGAATAATTCGGAATATTTACCTTTGGCACAAGAGCGAGTAATTTGCCCTTAAAAATAACTGCCGCACAGTTGTAAAGAGCCTCCCTGAAAGCAACCGGAACGCCCACAACGGATATAATATCAAGATTTTTGGTTTCTTCAATTATTCTGTAAACCGAGCTTTCTGCTGTTTTAAGAAGAGTTTGCTGTAAAAACAAATCGCTGCAAGTATAGCCGGTTATGCATAATTCGGGAAAATTCACAAGTGCGGCACCCTCAATATTTGCCTCTTTTATTTGCGCAATTATTGCGTCGGTATTCTTTTTACAATCAGATACTCTGATAATAGGTGTAGCCGCCGCAACCTTTACAAATCCGTATTTCATTTATATCAATTCCTTTTCAGAAAAATAAAAACCGCAGGTAAACATACCTACGGTTATTATAGCCTAAAAATTGTAATTATACAAGTATCAAAGCAGACTTCTGTGGAGTCTTTTTTGATGAAAAAGATAGCGTGTTTCAAGCATCGGTTCAAACTTAGCTATGTAACAGCTTGTGTAACCCATTATCAGCCAGAACCACATTACCATAAACGATATATCGTAAAGCAGTGCCTTTTCAAATAACGCATAGAAAAGATATGCGCTTAAAAATGCGAACATACAAGGATAAGCGTCATTTTTAAAGGTCTTTTTTTGCAGGAATAAATGTTGTGCGGCGTGTTTTGCAAAGCGGAAACCGAATATACCGAAAATAACAAATCCGAGCACACCTGTAGATACAAGTATAGTTAAAAATCCGTTGTGCAAATCATTGTTATGGTAAGTATATTTTAAAGTACCGTTTGCATATTCCTGACTGTAGAACACGATGTTTCCGTTACTTATTCCAAAGACAGGCGATATTTTGAACAAATCTAAAGATTCTCTATACAGCTTAAAACGACCGCTGTCAATATTGGAATTTTCGTGTTCAAATGTTATCGGCCCTTTGTCGGACGGCGTAGCGGTTTTATTATTGTCGGAATCATTTTGCTTTGGCTGTTTATCGGTATCCGACTGCTCTTTTTCTGTAATTTCATCAAGTAAAGAATAAGTCTTTGCCGTAACAACAGCAAACCCCTGCTGACAGATTTCCCTGAACATAAGTGAAGAACCCACAAGAAAAGTTCCTACAAGTACAAGCGCCACTATTCTCATCGTGACTTTTGCGGGAGAAAGTCCGTCTTTTGCAGCAAAAAACTGATATACAATATAAACTATCATATATGCAAGAATAAGTACCATAGACGCATTTGAATCGCAAAGCAAAAGCGAAAACAAGCTTGTACACATACAGGCAACTATCCATATCTTGCTGACTTTCCTTTGATTAACCGCATTTTGAAAATCAGGTTTACACAGAATATGACAGCAAAAAATTGCTACACAGGAAACAAAACCAAGCAAATTAGGATTTATGTAAATACCCGTAAATCTGTTTTCGTATATTGTAAACTTAATCCAGTACCATTCAAACCTTATATTAAACATAAGGCAGAAAATACCGATGAAATTTGCAATTGTAGTAATATACACAATACCTCTTGCCACGGTATAAAGCTCGTTTTTGAAATCAAAATCAGGTTCTGTGTGCATACCGTAAAATATAAAAAAGCATATCAGTATATGTAAAAACATTAACGCACTGTAAAAAATAGTATAAGTAAAGTTTAACAGCATGGTTAAAAGAGAAACCGCAAGGAATCCCCACACCCACAAGCCAAAGCGCAGTTTAAAAAATGTATTGTTTGTTTTTTGCTTATAATAGGTAAGCCATATGCCCCAGCAAAACAAAAATGCTACAAGAATATACGCAGGAATTTGTAAAAATGATACATTACAAAAAAACAGAGTAAAAATATAAACCTTTCTGTAACAAGAAAAGCTCTTTATTTTTTTCTTTAGCTCTTTCATTATACACCCCCTGTTACCTAAGTACCTCTTTAACTGTTTTAAACATAAGTTTTATGTCGGACAAAAAGCCGAAATTTTCAAGATACATAAGATTATACTTCATTTTTTCGGGTAAAATAGTTTCAACATAAACCTTATCCGCATCTTCGACATTTTGTAAAAGTTTTTCCTCGTCTTTATACATAATAGAAGCAAGCGAGGTTATTCCCGCAGGCATAAGCAAGGTTGCATTGTATTCGTCTTTGTACATATCCACATACTTCTGTACTTCCGGACGAGTACCGACAAAGGTCATTGAGCCTGCAAGTACATTAAAAATCTGTGGGAGTTCGTCAAGACGATATTTTCTTAAGATTCTGCCCACCTTAGTTACTCTGGCATCTCCGCTTGTTGTTACAAGTGTGCCGATACGGTCAGCATTTTGCACCATAGTACGAAATTTAAAAATCTTAAATACCCTGCCATAAGAAGTAACTCTCTCCTGCCTGTAAAAAACGGGGCCTTTCGAGGTTGCTTTAACTATTACGGCAATAACCGCAATCGGTATTATAAGAATAACCAGAATAATAAGGGAGAAGATAATATCCGTAATCCTTTTTAATACAATAGAAAAAGACTTTTTGGCAATAATATCGTAATAATGCTTTACCTCATCATTTTGAAACTTAGGAGGTAATTTTTCAAAAGCTCTCATAGTTCCACCCTTCATTAGAGCAATTTTGCCGTAAAATTAAAATATCGCTTATATAAGCACAATAATCTGTTTAAAGACAGCATTATTTAGCATTATATATCTTTTGAAAAGTTTTTTCAAGCGTAATTATAGCTATGATAATACAAATAAGTTTGATTTTAACTGAACACTTTTTACATACAGTAAAAATCGACGACTGAGAAGTCGCCGGTTTTTAGGTAATTTTATGGAGTACTCAAGCACATTGAAAGGAAGTTATTGTTTAATATATCTATAATATATCATACTAATTGTAATTTATCAATACTTTTATCAATATTTATGCAAAAAAAATATATATTTTAATTAAATACGAATAATGCTTGACTAATCGCTTAAAAAATTGTAAAATAATCTTGAACAATTAAAACAGCAATGGGTAATTATTTTTTATAATTCTTTTTAATTTGGTTTTATAATATAAATGCTGTTTTTATTTGCTAAGTGCAAACGAAAGGATATATTTTTATGGATAACGAATTTAATGTAGATCTTATTACTTTAATCAGTGATGAGGGCGAAGAAATAGAATTTGAAATTCTTGATATTATTGAAAATGAAGAAGGTAAGTTCTATGTACTCTTCCCTTACTATGAGAACCCGGCAGACGCTGTAAACGATCCCGGCGAATACTATATTATGGAAGTATTTGAAAAAGACGGTGAAGAAGAGCTTGCCGAAATCGAAGACGATGAAAAGCTCGACAGAATCGCTGCTATTTTTGAAGAAAACTATTACAATGATGACGAAGAAGACGAAGAAGAGTAATTTTTCTCTTTCTGTCATATAATATCAGTAATGGCAATTTGACAAATTCCCTGCCTGATGCGTGAATGATTTTAAAATAACCCTACAACTCTTAAATCGGGAGCCCGGCTCTTTAATCGGTGTGCAGACCTCCCGCTTTGGCGGAAGAAGGAAGCCTAATGTTTAAAGGAGAGCACCCACCTGCTTTCTCGTAGGCAGGTTATTATAAAAATCATACGGTCAGGCGGGGTTATTTTGTTTTTTTGTTTAATTGTTTAATATTATTACATATTAAAAGCAGACTTTGCCTGCATTTGTGCCGATAAGGCCTTTTGCGGGCTGCGTTTATATTATTAAAAAAATAAATTTCAGGTGATTATAAATGAATATTTCTGTTTTGGGTTGCGGTCGCTGGGGCAGCTGCATTGCCTGGTATCTTGATAAGATAGGCAACAATGTAATTTCCTGCGGACTTGCCGACGCTCCCGAATTTATACAGTTAAGCACAACACATAAAAACGACTACCTTACTTTTCCCGAATCAATAGAGGTTACTTCTGACCTTGCAAAGGCGGTCAATCACGCAGAAGTAATTGTTATTTCTATTTCATCTCAACATTTGCGTTCATATATGCAGAGCATCGCTCAAAACAATCTTGACGGCAAAACCATTGTGCTTTGTATGAAAGGTGTTGAGGCAGCAACGGGTCAAAGACTCAGCCAAGTTGTCGGTGACTTTGTTGACGAAGAAAAAACACCTATTGCCGTATGGGTAGGCCCGGGACATCCGCAGGATTATGTAAAGGGTATTCCAAACTGTATGGTAATCGACAGCAAAAATCACGAAATAAAAGAAAAGCTTGTAAACAGTTTTTCAAGCTCACTCATAAGATTTTATGTCGGCACAGACCTTATCGGAAGCGAAATCGGTGCGGCCGCTAAAAATGTTATCGGCATTGCCGCAGGTATGCTTGACGGCTTTGGCTATGCGTCATTAAAAGGTGCGCTTATGGCAAGAGGCACACGAGAGATTGCAAGACTTATAAAAGCTCTCGGCGGCAATGAAATGAGCGCCTACGGACTTTGTCATCTCGGCGACTATGAGGCAACTTTATTCTCAAAATGGAGTCATAACCGCAGTTACGGTGAAAATTATGTAAAGGGTATTAAATTTGAAAAACTTGCCGAGGGTGTTATGACATCAAAAGCATTGTGCAAACTCGGCAAGGAAAATAATGTTGAGCTTCCGATTGTCGAAAGCGTTTACAGCGTTTTGTTTGACAATGTAGACCCTAAAGACGCACTTGGAAAGCTCTTTATGCGCTCTGTAAAAAAAGAATTTTAACAGGAAGGTGCAAAAATGAGCAATAACCCAACTAATCAAGAAAAAAACAAAGAGCCTAAGCAAAAGGCTCAAACCACGGTTAAAACTGCTGTTGCAAAGCATTGCCTTACCGAAAGCATAGCGGTGAATATAATATGCGGACTGCTGTTTTTAGTTTTTGGCTACATTGCAATAATGAGTATATTTCAGACCTGCGTTATTGACCCTGCAAACTACAGCTCCGAAGTTATTTTGTTTCAAGACGATTTATTTGTAATAAATATATTCTGCCTTGTGATATTTACAGCTTTGCTTTTTAAGATTAATAAGCATACCGCATTTTTCGCCAAAGTAAATATGAAATTTATGGAGGCAGGCTTGTTTGCTTTTTCTGCAATCATCGGACTTGTATGGATATTCTCTGTACAATCAATTCCTGCGGCAGACAGTTACAATATTTACGAAACCGCCTCTCAAACGGCACAAGGCAATTATGCATTTTTACATAACGGTTCCGATTTTTATAACAAGGATTTCTACGGCGGATTTTCATACTACAATTGTTATCCGTTCCAACTCGGCTTTGTGCTTATAAGCGAAATCGTTTACAGAATTTTCGGTACAGACAGCACAATGCCTATACAAGTTATAAATGTACTTTGCGTTGCGGCGGCATATCTTGGCATTGCAAAAATCACAAAGCAGATTTTCGGCAGAAACAAAATTGAATTTATAGTAATTCTTGCACTTGCCGGCTGTATTCAGCCTGTACTTTTCTGCACATTCGTATACGGCAACATAATCGGTATGTGCTGTGCAATATGGGCGTCACACTTCCTAATCAAATATTTCCAAACCGATAAATATCTTGTGCTTATCCCTTGCGGAGTTCTGCTCGTTGTATCGGCACTTGCAAAGTACAACAACTTAATTTACCTTGTTGCCTTTGTAATTATGCTTATCATTCACACCGTAAAGGCTAAAAAATGGCAGAGTATCGCATTTGCACTTGCTCTCTGTATTGCCGTTGTCGGTACAAGTAATCTTGTAATCAAAAGCTACGCATCAAGAGCAAACACCGAACTTAAGGGCGGTGTTTCACAGGTACTTTATCTTGATATGGGACTTAACGAATCCTATATGGCTCCCGGTTGGTACAACAATATCGCACTAAGTCTTTATACAAGCAACAATTGTGATATTGATGCCGCAGAATCGCAAGCATGGTCAGATATTAACAGCCGTCTTAATAAAATGAAAAACGATTCCGAATATGCAATTAATTTCTTTGGCAACAAAATTTTAAGTCAGTGGAATGAACCGTCATACGAAAGCATTTGGGTAAGCAAGGTTAAAGGACACGATGTTGATGTACAGGAGGGTCTTGGCAAGGCTGTTTATGACGGCAGTACAGGACAGTTCCTTGAATTGTACTTTAACTTCTATATGATGGCAGTGTTTATACTCTTTACACTCGGCATTTACTTTATGTTCCTGTATAAAAAGACAAACATTTCTACGGTATTGTTGCCGCTTGTATTGCTCGGAGGATTCGGCTATCACTTGCTTTTCGAAGGAAAATCGCAGTATATACTGACATACATTGTTCTTCTCCTCCCCTATGCCTCATATGCGCTCTGCACAATTCTTGAAAGCGAATATACAGGCATAAAGAAAGTAATAAACAGCTTAAAAGAAATCCCCGACAAACAACCGAAAGGCTTTAAAGATACCAAACTTTACGGCAAAATCTTCAAAAGAAAATCTAAATAATACGAAAAAAATGCAGTCGGTTTTGACTGCATTTTTTGTTATACAAAAAGCCTGCGAAAATCGCAGGCTTTCAATGTTATATAAATATTCTGTTACCAAATTATAATTACATAAGACTCTTATAAAGTTCGGCAATTTCTTCTACGCTGGTATCTCTTGGGTTGCCGGGACGGCAAGCGTCATCATATGCCGACTGAGCAAGGAAAGGTACATCTTCAGGTTTGACAATTTCTTTTAAATCCGCAGGAATACCTACATCTTGAGAAAGTTTTTTAACTGCGTCAACTGCTGCCTTGCGGTATTCGTCAACAGTCATATTCTCTGTACCATCTACACCCATTGCGGCGGCAATGTATTTGTACTTATCACCTGTAGCAGGAGCGTTATACTCCATAACTGTCGGAAGAATAATGGCATTTGCAACACCGTGCGGTGTGTCGTACAAAGCGCCAAGCGGATGAGCCATTGAGTGAACTATACCAAGTCCGACATTTGAGAATCCCATACCTGCAACATATTGACCGAGAGCCATTCCCTCTCTGCCCTCCGGTGTGTTATCCACTGCGCCACGCAAAGACTTTGAAATAATTTCAATTGCCTTTAAATGAAACATATCGGAAAGTGCCCATGCACCCTTTGTTATGTAGCCCTCAATTGCGTGCGTAAGTGCGTCCATACCTGTTGCGGCGGTAAGACCTTTTGGCATAGTTGACATCATATCAGGGTCAACTACTGCAACTACAGGAATATCGTGAACATCTACGCATACCATTTTTCTGTTCTTTTCAACATCTGTAATTACATAGTTAATTGTAACTTCAGCGGCTGTACCTGCCGTTGTCGGAACTGCGATAATCGGCACTGCTTTGTTCTTTGTGGGTGCAACACCCTCAAGCGAGCGAACATCCGCAAATTCGGGATTATTGATAATTATGCCGACTGCCTTTGCCGTATCCATTGAAGAACCGCCGCCGATTGCAACAATACAATCTGCTCCGCTCTCTTTAAATACTTCAACACCGTGCTGAACATTCTGTATGGTAGGATTAGGTTTGATGTCTGAATATAAAGTATATTCAATGCCCGCATTTTCAAGCACATCCGTAACTTTTTTTGTAACTCCGAATTTTACAAGGTCGGGGTCAGACGCTACAAGCACCTTCTTAAAACCTCTTCCCCTAATTTCTTCGGGTATAGAATTGATTGCACCTGCACCGTGATAAGAAGTTTCGTTTAATACAAATCTATTCATATATTTTTCATCCTTTGCTAAAAAATTTTTGTAGCTTTATTATATAACATATTTACTAAAAAATCAAGATTGTTATATAAATTCTATTATTTTTATCTTAAAAAGCTAATAGACTTGTACTTTATAAAAATAATGCTATAATAAGTATAGATGATAATTTAGGAGTTGATATATATGTCAGTTGATATTTATTCTCAAGCAAAACAGGCTTGCGAAGAGCTTTGTAATGTTGCCAAACTTAAGGAAGGCAGTATAGTTGTAGTCGGCTGTTCTTCAAGTGAAGTTGCCGGAGGAACTATCGGCAAAAACTCTAATCTTGAGGTTGCCGAGCAGGTTTTCAAGGGTATTTATGAAGTGCTTAGCGAAAAGAAAATCTATCTTGCCGCTCAATGCTGCGAACATCTGAACCGTGCAGTCATTGTAGAGCGTGATGCCGTTCCGTATGCGGAAATTGTAAATGTTGTTCCGCAACCAAAGGCAGGCGGTTCTTTTGCCACAACAGCATATAAAACATTTAAAAATCCTGTTGCTCTTGAAGAAATCAAGGCTGACGCAGGACTTGACATTGGCGGTACATTAATAGGTATGCACCTTAAAAAAGTAGCTGTTCCCGTAAGACTGAGCCTTGACCATATCGGCAACGCTATTTTACTTGCCGCAAGAACCAGACCGAAATTTATCGGCGGCTGCAGAGCGGTTTATGATGAAAATATGTAAATAATAACAAACAAAAAAAGCTTAATAATAAATGTTGGGGTAACAATAATAAATTATAGTTTAGCTGATTGCTTTATCAAGCAATTATAAAAGTTTGGTCGACCTTTTCAAAGGTCGTGGGTGTGGGCAAAGCCCACAAATGCTTTCCGCTTACGCAATCTAACAATAGCCAAACAGCTCGCTGTTTGGCGGCTTGAACGCAACGGCGTTAGCCTTTAAAAATGCGATAGCAACAAGAAAAGAAATTCGTTATTTCATTAATAAAATATATTTTTTTAATGGCTGTCGCCTGTTTTAACAAACTTAGTTTTAGCACGCAAACAGCGTGGCTGTTTGCGCCCGAAGAATTGTAATATCGGAAGATTTTATGGGCGCTGCCCAAACCCGCAATTTTTGAAAAAATTGAGTAAACTTTTTTTGTTTTTGGGAGGATAATTTAGCGTTAGCTAAATTTCAATGCCCGACCGACACTCCGCTAAACCATAATTTACCCCAACTTTTGACAAAGAACCACAAAAAAATAAGCACGATGCGTTTAATGCACCGTGCTTTTGTTTACCACTCAGTAACTTCTTTAATAAATATTTTATCTTTATATCTTCCGTTTTTATTAGCCTTGGCAAGTCTTAATCTGTCAAGTTCACCGTCTGTCATACCTCTTGCATTGGCAATGGCATAAACAACTTCAAGAATATCGGCAAGCGCCTCGGTATTTTTATCAATCTGATACTCTGTACACTCCTCTGAAAGCTTTAATTCAAGCATTTCAAGGTATCTTTCGTCAGAAAGAATTTCGGTTTCACACATCTGACCGTTTTCTTCAATGATCTTCGGAATTTTATCTCTCACAAGTTTATTATACTTCTTAATCATATACCACACCTCTTATCCGTTGAAAATCATATTAATATGTAATTATTATACACAACAGCAACAAAAAAGTCAATAAAAGGAGTATTTTGCAATACCCCAACTATTTAATTATACCACAATGCAAAATGCACTTCAATAGATTTTGATAAAATAAAAATATAAATATTTTTAATATTTATATTGACAACAGTTGATTTATTCTGTATAATATAGACAAAGAAAAGGAACAAAAGGAGGTTTCTAATATGAAAGTAAAAGTCCATTACATAAGATATATCAGAGATTTCATGCGGAGCCTTCCCCCAAACAAACAATAACCTGATACATTAGAAAAGGTTATAATATCTCGTTTGTTTGTCGGGCAGCTGATAATTTCAATGTTATTAAACATATTATTAATTTAAATCAGACAAGGTTTCCGATTACTACCAATCAAACAATTGCATTCAAAGCGTACGAATACAAAAAAGAACTTCATATTTTTTATATAGATTGTCTGCGAAAGTAGTTGTTAGGTTATTATTCGTAAAAATGAGCTTTAAAGTAATCACAATTCTAAGGTAATCAGGTTTATCCGAGATTATGATTACAACTTAATATAATTTAAAATTTTGTTAATGGTGGTCGTACCAATGTACAGATAAAATTTATCTAATAAAAATCTAAAGATTGGAGATAAGACCGATGTACGAGGAAGTTTATATTTAGATATACTATAGTATAGGAGATAATTCCGATGTAAACTTTAACGATTTCTAAATTATACATAATTGGAGATGAGTCCGAAATTTAGTTTATAAAAAGCCGATAACATAAGTATTGTTACCGGGTAATGATGATAATAAATTAAAATTTCAATAAAACAATACCTACCGACAGAGAATACTCTGTCGGTAGATTTTTGTTTTGCGGCTTTATTAAGTTGCGTAAACTATTTACAGAACTGATAATATTTCCCTCATCACGGAAAAATGTGGGATAATCAAAAATAAATATTGAAAAAGAGCATAGGAAGCTCCAAAATTGTAGTTGACAAGACAAACAACGGAGGAGAGAAACCTATGCTCTTTTTAGATGACATCAAAGTCGAATTTTAAAGTAAAGGATTTCAAGGAACACATATAGGAATCAGCCCTAATAAAGATAAAAGCGTACTGTTTCTGGAGAGCTTAAGGTCAACGCAGACAGTCCGGTGCCCTTATTGTGGAGGCAGTGTGTATATTTATGAAAACGGACAAGTCAAACTCAAAGATATTCCAATAAGGAGAGGTACTACACACATATGGAACTTCTTTATCCATAGATATCAATGCAACTGTTGCCACGAAACATTTACAGAGGAAATACCTTTCAAATATCCCGGAACACGGATAGCATACCGAGCTGCAAACTGGATCAAGGGCTTTTTGCAGCAAAAAATGTCCATCAAAGCAATACAGGAATTGACCGGTATTCACTGGGACACGATTCGCAAAGTACAGCGAGAGATTATGGACGAGGCAATTTGGGAAAGGAAAAAAATGTTAAGAGAGGAAGGCTACAAGCCGAGGATACTTGCTGTTGATGAATTTGCAATCCATAAAGGACATAGTTACGCAACCTGCGTGATGGATTTGGAGCAGGGAGATATCTTATGGGTCGGAAAAGGCAGAGCGATGAAGGATTTTGAAAAGTTCTTTGAAGATGTGCCTTCCGACTCCTTGTCAGCAGTCATCGCGGTAGCGATGGACATGAACGCATCTTACAACAAACTTGTAACAAAGGATTTGCCCAAAGCACGGATTGTATATGATCGGTTTCATATGCAGTCGCAATTTGGCAGAGATGTTCTCGGCGCTGTTCGTCTGGATAAAGCTCGAAGGCATAAAGCCAAAGAAAAAGAAATTCTTGCCGATATCTCGGATGATACCGACAAGGAAACTATGAAATCTCTTAAACAAGAAGCTAAAGCGGAAAAGCAGGAATACAGCCAACTCAAGAAGCTGCGCTGGTCATTACTCACTAACTCTGATAAACTCTCCGACAGTAAAACCGAGAAATTACAACCTATTCTGCAAGATCATCACGACCTTGCTGTTTGTTATGCCATGAAAGAGGAAATGTGCAGACTTTATGAACTGACAGATTAGCAACAAGCAGTCATCGGATGGACAAAATGGTTTCAGGCGGCGAAAGAAAGTGAGATTCCCGCATTGATACGGTTTGCAGTTCAAAAAGAAAAACGGCTCTCCGGATTAGCTGCCCATGCCATCTACTCAATCAGCACTGGCAAGCTCGAAGGCTTCAACAACAAGATAAAAGTCGCTAAACGAATCGGCTATGGTTACCGTGACGACGACTTCTTCTTTACCTTAATTCGCTATCTTTCTATTTCTTCTGTCTGTTCTCCATCCCACAAAAAATCGTGATGAACCAGATATTTTCAACTTTTTTTAAAATTTCATTCTTACTAAAACTTGATCAATCAAAAATTAGGGGCTGTTGCAAATTTTTCTCATTTGCGACAGCCCCTTTAGTATTCAATCTCCTTGTCAAATACAGCCAGAAGCGTTGACAAGTTAAATGAAAAATTAGCAAAACACCTCATTTGGAGCAACAACAAAACAATGCGGACACTCGGAAGAAAGAGCCCTGTTCAGCTCCTCGCAGAGAAGCTGTCGGAGTGACCGCCGATTTTTTGGAAGCCTTTTTCGTTCCGCTACGCTCCACTTCAAAGGCTTCCAAAAATCATTGTACTATACTTTGACTTATTTTTTTACTAAAAATGGGTCACATCTATTTACAACGCAGAGCAGAGCGTGAAAAAATAAATAAAAATATCTTGACTAACATTGCAATATTTGCTAATATATGATATAAATTTATAAGTTTTTCTTTATTTTACAATTTTATTGTGGTTGAAAAGAAGGTGTAATATTTGAAATATTTGTTTTTGACGGCGTTGGTTTTTGTTGTATCTGTATTTTTTTATGGTTGTAGTGATGAAAATCAAAATTTAAGTGATTTATCTGAGTCAAAAAATCAATCTTTGACCATAGGAGATATAGCCTATGATAAAAATAATTCAAATGGATATCGAATATATCTTAAAGAAAATGAAAATTTAATTCCTTTTTGTGTGCTTACCTCTGATTATGACGGTTATTGCTTGATTTTGAGAGAGTTTTTATTAGATGAATATGTTGTTTACAACACTCCGAGAGAATATGCCTCTTACTATGCCGATAGTAATATTGATGTTTTTCTTAATCAGACATATTATTCCCAACTTTCGCAAGATATACAGCAATTAATAGTTCCGTGTAAAATAGAAATAACTACAAAAAATGCAATAGACACACACGATAATGAAACCGAGATTATAGAGCGTAATGTGTTTTTACTTTCAGCAAACGAGGTAAATTCCTCATTAAGTCGTGCGGCAATCAAAGAGGGAAAGCCACTTTTGTTTTTTGATAAAACTTCGAACAGAATAGCAACATTTGATAATTTGGAATCAAGTTCTTGGCTGTTGCGTACTCCGGCATTAAGAGATGGAAATACTATTATTGGTGTTGCGGACGATGGCAGTATTGGAATGGGAGGGATAAGTACTATCACGGGAAGTGGAGTCGGTGCAGTCAGACCGGCGTTTTGTATTCCTGCTAATGTTCCTATAACATTAGAAAATACTGATACAGGTGAAAAACGCTTTTTATTAAATAAAAAATTATAATTAACTAGGAGGTGACTCTGAAAAATAAGGAAAAAACGCAAGAGTAAAAAAGGATACAAAAAAACAGAGCAGCTATAAAAACTACTCTGTTATGGCTCCCCCAACTGGGCTCGAACCAGCGACATCATGATTAACAGTCATGCGCTCTGGCGAGTGTAGGGAAATAGCAGAATAAATATAAAATACTAATTAAAATGTATTTTTAAATAATTTTTCATTTTTTCCTTTTGATGTAAAGTCTTTGGAATACCTAATTCAGATGAAATCATAGACAAGTGTTCAACATAATCCTCACTTGTCATATTACTCTTAACAAAGGAAGGTTTTATGCAATTCTCAACCTCGGGCCACTTAGCAGTATCATCATCTAACTTTAACAAAACATACTTAGCAAAATCATCAGGGTTTATAAAAATTGATTTCGAGTTAAAGTACTCTTTTTTTAAATTGAAATCTAGTATTATCATTTTTCTTAATGCCCTAAATACTTGGTATTGAATTTCATATTTTGACAATTGTGGTATAATTAATTTTCTCAATTGATATAAAAACATACTTAAATTTTTATTGCATACAACTTCCCTATGAATTGAAAATTCATTAAGAAGCGATAACAATTCTTCAATTGTAAATGAAGACTCAAATGCACCCAAGTAATCACTTTGTTCTAATACGCAGCATTTAATAACTACTATGTAAAATAAATCAAAATATTTATCATCTTTAATCTGCAATATCAAGTTACTTGTTAAGCCACTTTCAAGATAATAAACAAGTTGACTAATAACATTGTCATCAATCCTGTGCGATATATTCGAATGCATTAATCTTTCAGAAACATATCCAACATCTACTTTATCTAAACTATAAATAGAAAAAAGTGATTTTAAGTTATCTATGTTTATGTATTCCCAATCGCTTCTAAATCTGTAAACAGAGTAGTATATGATCAAATAAGTAAAAATGTAAAATCTATCACTTACATTAAAAATTTCTGTCAAGTTTTTAATATCAACTGAATTATTAGAAATCATATTTTCAGTAATTTTCAGGCATAAATAACCCATCAAATTACAATCGCTGTTTACAATACTATAAATAGAAACAAAATTTTCAAAAGTTGCTGTACCAACAAAACAGCTACATAGTTATTTTCTAATCGACCTTTTTATTTCATCTTGACAGAAGATTGAAACCGTTTTATTTTCATAATTATTCATATATGCAAATAAGTATTCAATCGTTGCTTTTTTACTCATTGTATTATTATCTTGATATAGGCAATCAATAATTTCACAATATCTCTTTTTTAAGCTATTCGAGTAAAAATCATCTGATAAATAATAATCAAAAAGAAGAATATTTATAATTAATTTGGTGAATGAATGTATATTGTTTTCGTCAATTTTTTCACAGTAGTTTTTTACAATAACCAGTAAGGCGTCAACCTCAAAACACTTATTAAATACCTTTTTAGCTTTATCACTAATAATAGCCGATTTGTCTTTGTTTAAATCTAACTTTCTATCATAATACCTTTCCAATATTTCAAGAGCAAACATATCATAATATATTTGTTCTTGCTTTGCTTCATTTTTATTATCATCCAAAACTATAACTTTTGCCAATTTATTTGAAATATTAAGGAAATTTTTTGAATTAATTTCTTGTGAATAAAAAAGTTATTGTCTTTGAGGAACTTTTCATAAGCTTTTGTAACCACTCTTATGGAAATCATATTTCTTGTCTTATTCATACCTAAAACATATTTAGCTATTTGAAATAGCAATAAAAACATGACACCAAAATACAACATAATTGCAATTATATCAATAATAATCATAGTATTTACTACTATCTTTGGCGTAACATATATCACACGAATTGCAGGCAATGAAATTATTTCGAATAATATTAGAACTAAAAACAGCTTACTCTTTACTAAGCTAAGAATGGTTACATTATCCTTTAATTCTAATTCAAAGATATTATACCCAAGATAAAAATTACTTCGTTGATCATTTTTTTGATGATCACAAAGAAATTGAAAAGAAGCTAAAACAATACCAAATATTGTAATCAGACCGACAAGTAATGAAATATAATTTTCCATTATTACATTAAACATTTTATTAATTCCGCAAATATCAAAAAACATTTTTATCTTTTTCCTTTTTGGCACAATTTTGTCAGTAAATTACGCGTGTAACTTGAGCGAGATATTTTTATAGTCAGGCGCAACAAACCAATCAGTTTTTAAAGGCGCTACAATAAACTCAGAATTTTCAATACATCTCTTATCAATAACAAACATCGGTCTATCTAGTTGCAAAAAATAATTCAACTCATATTTACACCATACAGAATTTTTTGAATTCTCTGATTCAACAAAAATAAGTGCTTTTGATTGAAGTAATCTTTTTTCTATCACTCTAAGTGTAGCATCACACATTAGATTACGTTTCAAATAATCTGCATCACTTATCCAATCACAAAATACGTTATTTCCCTGTTGATTTTCATACACTATCAATTTTTGTACAGAAAAACTATCTTTACTACTGTGAGAAATAAAAAAATCATATTCTTTTATTTTTTGTTCTTTTGAATTCTCTATACAGTATTCAAGTTCATAAGGATTTTTAGGTATATGATATGTTTGATTTGGATAAACATCTCTTAAGAATATTTTTCTTTTTTTATTTCTTGTGTGTACTTGCATATATTTTTGTTTTCTTGCTCGTGGCTGGTAATTAAAACTCTGTAAATGATAGAACGCCTCCCAGCGTAACTGTTTATTGAGTTCTGTATCATTTATTTTAAAGAAAAACCGAATAATTTTCGGACTATAGTATTTTTTTAGTTCTAAAAGGATATATAACCTGTCCTTTTGACTTGTATTTTTTCGTTCATAAAATCCTATCAGTTGATCTAAATATGCAGGAGTAATTTGTTGAGTTTTTGCTAAAGCTTTTTCTATTTTCTGATCTATTCGTTCTATTCTTGGTCTTCGTTTACTCCATAATGCTTCTTTTGCTTTTAAAAAATCTTCTTCCGAAAAAGAATCAGAATAGTGTTTCTTGTATTCAAAAGAGGTAACTTTTTTATACAAACTAACACTTTGAAGCAACCTCTCAGGTTTCTTCATACCATAGCGAATTTTCCCAAAGCGTTTCTTTAAATACTTATCCTTTTGCTGATAGTAAGAATATTTATATTTAACAGAATTCCATTCGTGGGGATAATAATGTTTTAGTAATGCTATTATATCACTTTCTTTGTAATATTGCGGCAATAAAGGTAATAAAGATTTTATCTGTTTTTGCCACATTTGCAAGATATCTCTAATTTCATGTTCATAAATATGTTTTGTTACGCCAGACATTTTCTTACTTCATTCTCCTAAGGCATTAAATATGAGTGATTATAATAACACAAGTGCAAATCAACGCAAGCGGTATGTAAAACCATATTTCTGTTTTTGATAATAAACTAGAACAAAATGTATTTTTCACTGGATTATTTGCATAATTTGATACATTTAATGAAAAGTCTATATCGTTTTCATCTTTCATACGAACATCATTATATAAAGTTCTATATAGCCGTTCTTGCCATAAATAATATGCATCTAAAAACCAAAAAACAATAACCGGTACATAAGTAATAAGAAAATACATTTTATCTGATTCTTTACTTGCCAAAGCAAAAATACCTGATGCTAATGTTACTGCCCAACCTTTGAGTTTAAAAGAATTACTCGCCATTCGATTAATAACACCCTGAATTAGTTCTAAATGCTTTAATTTATTATCCATAATTTCACCATTATTTGTTGTGTAATTTTGCAGCTTTTTCTATCCATGAACCTAAGTTATAATATCCATCATCAAGTTTATAATCATAAACACCATCACAAATCTCATCAAAATAGACAGGCCTATTATTATCTTTATTATAACCTATTACGGTGTGTACGTTACCTGCTTGTGATGTTTTTTTCGTTCGCATATCTTTTAGGTTATGAATATATACACCAATAACAGCATTACCCCTATTTATACTTTTTCTAATTTCATGTTGTACAAAGGGTCTGTTTAATGTTTCGCTACCAATTAGTACTACTGTTACAGATGTACCTTCCAATTGGCGATCAATCCATCTATGTATTGCCGATTCACCTTGTCTCTTTATCTGTTCAAACTCAGCCTTATCAATAAATCCAGCCGCCTCTTTTCCTTGTATAACCCAACTGTTTCTTACAGTCATTGAACGATTAATGTCATTATCGTAATGAAAACTAAAAAACACTCTTCTTGCCATTTATTTGCAACCTCTATCTATATTGAATTTACCTATTTATAAACCATTCATTTAATGGTGTAATAAAATTTCCATTTTTTGTAACTTCTCTAACATAATATCCTTTTGCGATAGGCGCTCCACCATTATATTTCTCTGTTCCATCATAATATACAATGTACGGATAAATTCTCATGTACTCATTACCTTTGTAATTTCTATCATATGTTCCTTCGGGTTTCATTGGAAACAAAGCAATATGCTTATTATATTTTTTTGCATCGCCAAAACCAAGTTCCCAATTACACCATTTTGAATCAATAGCTCCATTAGTTGCCAATAGAATAAATTTATCACATCTTGAAATTCTATCCTTTATACGTGTTGCAGTTTCAGCTGATGTAACTTTCGGCATTGAAGGATCCTGACTATCAATATAAGCTTTTACATTATATTTGTTCTGCAAAAAGCCAATAACACCCTTAAGGTCATCAAGTTCATCATGTTTATGTGATATAAAAACTGTTGTTTTTGCAGATGCATAATGTAATATTTCAGAAACTTCCGCTCTTGATTCATTTAAACTTATATTTGAATAATCACTAAACTCACCTTGTTGAAAAATTCTCATTTTACTAACACCTCAACTATTATTATTATTTATTTTAATTGTGATAACTTCTATCATATTGCTTTGGCTATATCGTACTCATCCTGATTATCTTGAATTGAATAGGCTCTATCAATATATTTATCTACATTATCAACAAAATCATTCCATTTAACACAAAGCATATAATTGCATTCTCCATGATATATGTAATTGTTGTTGTCGCATTGCTCTTTATCAGGACTTTTCTGATTAAACATATTTTTACTCATAATTGTAAAAATCCTATCTGAGTCGTTATTATAATGAGTACACTTTTTGGTGCAACAATCTTTTTGATATGTAAAATAGTCATAAGAACCATTTATATCTGGTACAATTACTGCTATTAATGCATTTGTTTTGCTTGTCACTGAATTTCCACTGGAATCAATCCTTGAAATTTCTTTAAGTGAATAAGATATTTCCTGAGGAATCCACTGATGTTTTTCAGCTTTATACTTTTCCCTCATTCCTTTTGATAACATAACAATTGTAAGCGTACTATCGTATATTCTATTCTTTAACTTTTCCCAAATTGTGTCGTCTGATAACTGAGATAGATCCTCACCATCAGATTCACCCTTATAAATATGTTCTGTTTTATCTTCTAAAATATCTTCAAGTTTGTCAACATAATTTCTAACAGTACATAGTCCTCCTTTGCCGTCCATACCTATAATATTTTCGACATTATTATCGCCATATTTATATGACACAAAAATTTTTCTTCCCATTTTTATTCCTCCTTGGATATTTGTTTAATATAATCAATGACTAATCTGGCAGATTTCTTATAATCTATTCCTTTCTTCAGGCTGATATTTAACTCCTCAGATGCATCATTTATTTCGCTCCAATTACCTTTTTCAGAGTAGTCTTTTGCAATTTCTGATGAACATCCGCCAACAGAACCGATCAAAAATACCGGTATTCCCTTACTTTTTGCTATGGCGATTTCCTCTCTTATACCTTCTTCACTCCTATTTTCTTTTATTTTTCCGCCCAAACAAATTAGTGCTTTTACATTTTCTCTTTCAATTAGTTTTTTTCTTAACTCTGTAAGACTTAAAACCTGATTATTATCAACTTTGTCGATCTCTATAGGAGTACATCTATCCTTAAAATTTAAAATATTATTATGTGATACAAAATAATTAGAAATATACATCTTAACTTTTTCTACATAATTTTCTGTAACAATTTTTGCAGTATCAAAAATTAATTCCTGAAACGTCGGATGTGCTCCAAAACACAAATTAAATCCTTCTTTAAGTATCTCTTTCACAAAACAAATTAAAGAGTAAGTCAAATTTTGCTTAAAAATCTCATCGCTGTCAGGGAAAGCTCCCGAAATAACAATATCATAAGGTGAATCTACCGAATTACCTTTTAGATATTTAAAATAGGTATAATAAAAATCATCGAAATTATCGGATAGTATGTCGTCATATTCAGTACGGGTAATTACTCTTTTTGAAAGCATTACTGCTGAGTCAAACTCTGAGGATGAGTATTGGGCTAAGATGCTTTTCAATTCGTCCGCATCAGATTGTTTCGGTATTCTTCCAAAAAATTGTACAAACTGCTTGATTGTCCTTTGCGGATAGCTATAACCTTTCCTCGGCAACGATAAAGAATAAATCATTTTTGTGTCATTAACTAGTTCCAATTTATCATTCAATAAATCAGTAATACAGTTCATTTCATCATAAACATCATCACTTTTAGATAAAAGTATTTCATATGATTTATCCAAAATCTGATCTGCGATTTCATTAAGTGTTTCCTGATTACTAAAATCTTCTTCTAAATACTCAAGATGTGGTTTTTCGGAAGGCATATATTTTAGACTTTTTATGTTTGGATTACCGATTTTAACCCAAAGAATCGGAATATTGTTAATTAGTGCATATAATATCTCTTTAAGTATCCAGTCTGAAGTTGCAGAAAGTTCAGTGTGAAAAAACACAAGCACATCGCTATATACCAATGCAGTATCAATAACATCTTGTGCATTTTCGCCAATATTAACATTTACTATATCTCGAAAACATTCTTTCTCCGGTGCCAAAACATTTAAAGTATCACAAATAGAAGCCGTAATTTCTTCTCCATCCAACCGTCTATGACTTAGAAAAATATTTATATTCTCGTTGCAAATTGTAGGCATACATTCAGAAATTATTTTACGAGCAAACACATTGGCTGGAATCTCAACATAATCGTTCGACAAATCTCTTCTTCTCAATTGTTCATAAACATCAAAACTTTGCTTATTAGAAATAATTGAAGGAGGTATTCTGTTTTCTTTGTCAAAGGCTACAGGAAATATTTTGGATTTCTTAATTAAAGCTTCTTCTAAAAAATCATAATAAGTATCTAGATAACCATTAAAAGCTACCACAATTGAATCATTATCCAATTTTGAAACACACTTTTTATAATTCATTTTTTGAACACGATAATACTCTATTCCATAACAACCCAATTGTTTCTCCACGATTTTTAAAAAATCCATAACTTTATTAATATTTTCTTCATCATTTGTTGTAGAGTTAGGTGCTAATATATATACTTTCATATTTTTATTCACACTTTCCTTTTTGTTTATATAATCAATTAGTTTATGTTTTCTGTTTCAAATACAGGATAACTAAGAATTATCAACTAAAGGATTGAAGAAATATGAAATATTACGTAATAGCTGAGTTAAGAGAAAACCATACAAACTTACTAAAGCAGAGTAATATATATAATGATTATGTGAGTGAAAAAAGTATGATGCAGTTAGTAGATGCTATCAATAAAAATGGTTACAATTGTGAATTTTTTGGTGGCATGGATAAACTTCTTTCATTATGTAGGAATAACGATGAGATAGATAAAGAGGATTGTATAATAATAAATTATAACTATGGATTTCCAGCCCAATTCAAAAGAGGTCAAAGTCCGATATTTCTCGAAATGCTCGGTTTAAAGTATTCGGGTTCAGATCCCTTTGTATCATTATTAGTTAATGATAAGTCTTGTTGTAAAAAAATTTTAGAAAAACATTTAAATATTCCTAAAAGTATTGATATATATAATGTTAATGATACAGATGAATTAATGAACGCTGATATTAATTTGCCTGTTATTGTAAAGCCTAACTCTGAAGGGTCGTCACTTGGTATTGATGAACATTCGCTTTGCTTTTCATATGAAGATGCAAAAGCAAAATCTATTAGTCTTTTAAATCAATACAAACCTATTTTAGTAGAAGAATATATTCAAGGATACGAAATAACTGTATGGATTATTGGTAATAAGGGTAATTATGAACTTGTTCAACCGCTCATTATTAGCGCTAATGGTAATTATTATTTTGAGTCTAGAATATTTACTATTAATGATAAAGCTAATCATATTAGGAATTATTCATTGCCTCAGACTGTTTTACATACTGAAATAGTGAGTGAAATAAAAAATAAGTCAACTGAAATATTTGAAATATTAGGCATGCGTGATTATGGAAGAATAGATTTTAGAGTAAACAATAATAATATATATTTTATTGAAGCGAATGCATTACCTATATTTAGTCAAACATCAGAAATTGGACAAATTTCCAAATTGTGCAATATTAGTTATAACGAAATTTGCAAAAAGTTAATAGCCACAATAACAAATAGATTAATGTCCGAAACTAATTAACCAAGGAACAAATTTAATAGTTCTATGATATTCTGTGGTATGAATATAATCTACATTTTCAGTTGATATTATTTCTTTTTCTAATTTAAATGCATCGCATAAGTTATTGAATCTTAATATTTCACCTTCAAAAACATGTTTCTTTGATTCAAGTAAATATTTTATCCCCTCATCATAATCTTTCGTAATAAGGGAACTTGTAGCTAATGAAAACAATATTTTTCGATGCACTCTAAAATCTTTTATCTCATATTTTTGTGATTCATATTCATTATAAAATCTGGTTCTAATACTTTGTAAAGGTGCGATGTCTTTATATAAATAACTGTTAACAATAAGCAGACCCATTTTTGCTATATTAATTGCATAAAACGATTTCGCATATAATTGTGCTTGCGAATAAAAAGTCCTTGCTTTTTGGAGATACTTAGGGTTTTGGTCATTGTTAAATTTAAACATTTCGACAGTACCCATATCAAGTAAGGGATAGGCTGTTTCATGTCTATACACTCCTAATTTTGTTATTTCTTTAAAAACTGTTTCAAATGAAGGATTAAAGTCCAATTTATACTTTGATTTTAAATAAGAATTATTATATAAATCTAGCATGCATATATTGTGCATACATTTTATCTTTTCAATATCATTACCCAATTCACATGCAATACGATATCCTTTGATTGTGTATTGCATAGCTTCATCATAATTGAATATATTATTTGCGTTCCTATATAATTCAATTAATCCATTACATTTATTATCTATGTGTAGTTTAATGGTTCTTTTATACAATTCCCTTGCTTCAATTAATCCATCTTGGTTTTGTTGCGTCATCGCCATTATCTGCCGATTAATTGCACTCAATTTTTGATTTGTTGTTATTCCATTAATTTCTGAAGCAAATTTATACGTATCTGCAGTTTGAGGATGTAATAATAGATGTTGAATATCACCTTTTTTCATCAATAAATCATAATTAGAAAATTGGTTTTCTTTATCAACTTCGTTAATTACTTTAAGGGCGTTTTGATACCAACCAAACCTATAGAGCAACTTAGCTGTTGTAGAATTTTTAAGGTAATCAAACACTTGCTTTGTTGAATTTATTGTTTTGTTTATAATATCTGCCAATAATTCATCATCTTCTATGGATATTAATTCTAAGCGATATTTTTTAACAATTGAATACAAATCTGAACTTTTTATTTTTATAGCTATTTCAGTATAATCACGAGCAGATAAAGTAATTATATCATTCTTATGCATTGAATATAATTTCTTCTGTATATAAAAAATCATATTACTATCTACTAAGTTTATAAAATCTTGGCGTGAAAATGTAGTGGATATACGATAAAATGTTTCGTTGTTTTCGATATTAAATTCACAAAGTATCAAGTTTTTGCTAATTAAGTGTAGCATTTCCTTTTTTATTTCATCTGAAGGGTGTTCTAATATTGTTCCAATTTGTTTAGCCGTCAAAGAGATTGGACATATCGCAAGAGCAGACAATATAAACCTTTGAAGGTAAATTATTGAATTAAATATGCTTTTTTCGATTGTATCGCTTTCTTTAAGAATTACTTTTTCCCTTTCATCATCACTAGATAATGATTCAATTTTATTAAGTGCTAAATCTATAAGTTGAAATATTTTCAAAGAATTACCATCAAATTTATGGTAAAGAATTTTAGATAATCTTCTTGTATAAAAATCATTGTTGAAATAAATCTTATGGTTTAGTAATTGAAAATACGCTTCTTCATCGTCAAATTTATTAATACTTATTGGAGAAAACATATTGTTGAATGTACATTTTATATGATCACTTTTCCATATCGTATTAGTATCACATACAGCAATTATATGATTATTTTTTGACGTGAATTTTTCTGATAAAGATACAAACCACTCATAAAAAGACACATCACAATTAAATAAATTATCAATCACAATATAATTAACCTTTGATTTTAAAACAGAACCAACTGTTCTTGCAAAATAAGATATTTTTTCAGATAGTTCCTTTTTTATTATTCGTTCAATGCAATCACTTACTTCTTCATCGCTTAAATCATTTATAAATCCTGTTTCTGTTTTTACAAGTTCATTATATTTATTGGATATGTATATTTTTTTGTTGGCGAAATTTATAAGAATATCACGTGCAAAATTACTTATCTGTTTACAAAATTCACGCATATAATCTAATTCATATAAAGGCTCACAATATAAAACTAAAGAATCTGTAACTGCATTTTTTACGAAAGCTGTTTTACCTATATTCAGATCTCCTGATACAACTATCCATCCTTCACATGTAGATAGTTGATTTCTCAAATCTTGAGTTGCTTTATCTCTATCAAAGAACACTTTAATACCTCATTTTAATTTCTTTTTGATTTTATGATTTCCATTATAAATAGTGATGTTTCCCTTTTTTATAGGAGGAATATTCATTATTGTATAATCTAATGTAAGGGATATAACACCATCTGGTTTAATAGATAGTAGCTTTTCATTGCTTTCTGAAGTAAAATACTCTATAATATCTATTTTATTGTCTAATTCCTTAGAATCTAATGATGCTTTTAACACAAAAATAGTATTCCTGCTCACATTATGCAAACATAGTTTAATTCCAGAATCGGTTTTTGATATGACACTAATTTCCAACTTATTAACTTTATAATGTATGAAGGTAATAATTGCAGGTATCACTATAATAAAAGTATCAAATAAATTAATCATTGCATCAAAAACAGTCCAATCAAAGGTAGAACAATCCATTTTGCACCTCAAAACAATTAGTTGATAATTCTTAGTTATCCTTTATTCATTATTTTCAGGTAAGGTCAATAATACATTTCTGTTAACAAAATACGCTACACATCTTAAATTCAACTGGTGTATGTCTATGTAGTGCTTAATCTCATTCTAAGAAAAAAGTATTAAGCCTTAACTAAATCTATATTTCGGGTATGTAATATAAAAACATTTATAATTACACTTTATGGTGTCAATTATAACATAATTTGACAAATATTTAAATAACTTTTACGCAAATAAGTTATAAAATTTCACATAGTGTTTTTATGCATTTTGTATAATACAATTTTGTTTATTGCTCAATAAATAAAATTTTTAGGCAAAATAAATATAGATATTTGAATAGACTTTCTTTATTTTCTGTTGCATAATAAATTTATAAACAATAAGGAGCTATATGCGATGGAAATAAAAAATGTACAAGCAAATAATCTAACAACTGATTATCTAAACTTCTGTATTTCAAGGAAAAATCTCGATCAGAAAACGATAAAATCATACACTATTGATTTAAGGCAGTATTTTGAATTCACTATGGAATCTGCTATTGAATGGACAAACAAAAAATCCATTGAGCAATATATAAATTTACTGCACTGTAAGTACAAACCTAAGAGTGTTAAGCGTAAAATTGCTTCGCTAAAAGCATTTTTTCACTATCTTGAAATTGAGGAACTTATTGATATTAACCCTTTTCATAAGATACAAATCAAGTATAAAGAACCCTTTATTCTCCCAAAAACTATTCCCATAAATAATATTGAACAAATTATTAGGTTTGCTTATCTACAACTTACCAAAGCGAAAACTGAGTATGCTAAAAAAGTTGCTCTGCGGAATGCACTCATACTTGAGTTACTGTTTGCCACCGGAATGAGGATTTCAGAATTATGCACACTCACGACTGAACAAATTGATTTTAATGATTACATAATCAAAATTTACGGAAAGGGCTCAAAAGAACGCCTGATTCAAATCTGCAATCAAAATGTTCAGGAGTTGCTCAAAAAGTATAATCAATCATTTAAATTTGAAATAACAAACAACAAATTATTCTTTATAAATAGACTCGGAAACCGTCTATCTGAACAGTCTGTTCGTAATATGATTACCAACTATGCAATCGGTGCAGAAGTGCCGCTGCACATTACTCCGCATATGTTTCGTCACTCTTTTGCAACTCTACTGCTTGAAGAAGATGTTGATATCAGATATATTCAGCAAATGCTTGGTCACAGCTCAATTACTACAACACAGATTTACACTCACACCAGCATCAATAAGCAGAAAAATATTCTATCTACAAAACACCCAAGGAATAAAATTGAAATTGGGATATAAAAAAAGCCTTGCAAGCTTTTTAACTCACAAGGCAATCAGAATACTTTATTCACTTTTATCAAAATCATTTTCTATTACATCGGAAATGAGATTTGAAAAATCGACGGCATTTTTTGAAGTAATCACAGGTTTTCCTGTTCTTTCCTCGATATCTTTTCGTGCATTTCCGGCGACTTCTCCGCCCTCTTTTGCAACACTTCTGTTTTCAGAAAAAGATTGAGGATTTTTCTCTTTGGAAATCTCAGTTGTGGTAGCTTCTGCCAACATATTCAGTACCAACTCAAGCGTACTCATATTATCTCTCAGGTTTTCCTTTTTCAATCCTTTGAGATTTTTATACTGGCGGGTTGTCATTCCTGACCACGCTTTTGTAATTTCATCAGTCAGAATTGCATATTCTACACCCTGCTTTACACCACGAGAATCCCATTCATCAGTAAGCTCTTTTCTCACCTGTATAGCCTGAAGTCTTTGATTTATCCACTCTCTGCTATATCCTTTTTTCAGGTATGTTTCAAGAGCTCGCTCTATGGTAAGTTCGGGATCAATAGTTTCATCTATTCTTTCTCTGCCAACTTCTGCAAGCCACATTTTAAATGGTTCTGCTTTTGGTGACGGGATTGACTGTATTAATCTTAAAAGCTGTTCTGTATTTGCAACATCTGTTTTGTAATTTTTACCATCCTTAGGAGATTGCATTTTCAGTTGTACGATATTTTCGTACAACTGGTTTGCTCCTTCAGCTTTAAGCTTTCGCTTAAGATCGCTCCAGTAACGACGAGGTTCATTACTGTCAGTCAGAACTGAAATTACATCAACTATGGAAAAATACCATTCTTCTTCTGACTCATTCCACGCAGTACGAATCTTTTTATCTTCAAAAATTTGTATTTTATTTTCTTCACTCATATATGTTCACCCACTTCTAACCTAAAATTATTATAGCAGACTGAGTTTACAAATTCAATCTATTAAGCTTTATAGAGATAGGAATTGTTCATAATTAAGGTCGAATATAATCTCTAATTCATAACCTCGTGATACTTTCACTTCTCTTATGAGCTGACAGGCTATCATTTTCTTCTGCTCCATTGTTGAATTGTCAAATTCGTCTGCCCAAGTTCTGAATTGTGAATAATAAAAATCAAGCCTGTCCATCGCATTTTGCTGATTGGCAAGCTTGTACTTTATATCACTTAATTCAATTTCTTTTGTATGGAGCAAATCGTTTGTATTATCAATAGAGGTTGATAAAATATCGGGAGTGAAGCGGCTTTCGCCGAGTAAAGAGCGTCCTATTTCGGCGGACAATTCAACCACCTGTCTTTTAAGCTTTTCAATTTCTTTTTCAAGCTTTGTCTGTTTTCTCCTATACTCCGATATTTCGGAGTTGTAGCGTTTTTCGAGTGCTATATCTTTTGGTGTTGATTTGATTTTAGCGAGATAATCCCTCAGCGTTGCAATCACGGCACCGTCAATTCTGTGCGCTACATAAGCCGACTGCCCGTCACATGCACCTCTTTTCATCGCTTTATTGGTACATATATACCTCTGTCTGCGAACTCTGTACTGACTTCCGTCTGCCCTGTCGTATCTGTCGATATAGCTTGTTGATACCATCTTCTGACCGCAGTGGGCACAGTATATATTTCCCGACAGCAATGTACTGCCTTTGGTAGTCCTTGCAATTTGTTTCTTCTCTTCATTTTTGTTAGAACGCTGACTTAATATAAATTGTGCTTGTTCATATACATTTTCATCAATGATGTGAAGTCTTTCGATATACGGTGATTCAACACCTCCTGATACAAGATAACCGCAGTACAGCCTGTTCTTTAGAATACGATTAACCGTATTACATTGAAACTTGCTGTTATTATGGGTTCTGATTCCGTGACTGTTCAGATAGTCAGCCATTCGATATGAGCCGTAACCCTCTTTAACTGTCATCTCAAATATCTTCTTGACTATCGGAGCTTCATCATCGTCAACGACTATGTCCATAAGCTCTTTTCCCTTTTTATTGATTTCACCGCTTTTGATAAGTTTGTAGCCGAATGGTGCAACACCTCCGGTAAATTTGCCGTCTAACGTCATCTGGTTAAGGCGAGTTTTAACACGAGCGGACGTTTTCTGACTTTCACCGTTGGCTTGCCAAAATCGTATGTAATTCATAAGCTTGTCCACATGATTATCCATACGCTGTTCGCCCTCATTAACGCTCCACACCTCTATGCCGTGTTTGATGAACCATTCGACGACAAACGGGGTTTCATCATCAATTCTGCCTATTCTGTCAAACATAAAGACAAGGAGTACATCAAATTCTTTCTTTTCTGCGGCGGCTTTTAAATCCTGAATAGCATCTCGGTCACTTGCCGAAACCTTGAATCCCGACACACCTTTTTCCTGAAACTCTTTCAGAATGGTCCAGCCGTTGCGTTCTGCAAATTCTCTGCACGAAGTTTTCTGCATTGGAATATCATCTTTATCAACCTGACCTTTGGTTGATACTCTGTACAAGCAATATACTCTTTTCATTTTATCACCCTTTCATACGATTTTTGCAAACCAACAATACTACATAATTCCTATAATATCCAGCGAAATCCAAAAAATAAATTGAAATAAATTCAGCATCCAATCTGAGTTTTCATTCTGTTCTCAAATGTATCCAAAAGATTTTCGAGAATATTCCTTTCAACATGGTTATTTCTGTTTTTAGAAAAGTAGATTGTGACCTTGCAGTCGTTTATAACAGATTCTATTCTGTGTTCTGAATCAATGTTATTTTCATTTATATAGTTTTCGTTCAAATTATCACCTGTTCCTTATTTTTTGTCATCTATATTATCTTTCATCTGCTCATCAGCTTTTGCCGCTGCATTGCACAAGCACATAAAAACTACACCTATAAAAGCACCGACAAAAAGGCCAATCATAAATCCTAACATTTTAACACCTTCTTTCAGTAATTTTCTTCTAAATACCCCGACAGAAGAAAACAAAAAATCTTCTGCTGTCGGGATAATATCAATCGTTTGTGGATAGCTCTAATTTTCACGCTATCCTGTTGTCGCTATTTATCCTCGATGCCCTGCGACAAGGAACACATCAGACGGCTATTGCATATAGCTCCATTGGAATTTCACCACCGTGAGGATCTCCCACAGCCGCCATCTTTGGTTGCGACGGTTTTATCACGCTCGACTTTTGACTGGACGGAAGTATCATTATCCCCTCTGCCTGTCATCGCCTTCATTGAATTTGCCTTTCAATGTCTGAGTCCTGAAGAACTGTAAAGGTGTTCGCTCATGTAGCTTGTCCGTTCCGAACAGCAGAAGGAATGTATCTGATGTGCTTATATTTGTTTTTCAAAGAGCAACGCCTGTTCTCTGAAAAAAGAGAACAGGCGAAAGGATTATTTATCCCTTTCACCTGTTTCCTCACTTAAAAGCTAAAACACACCCCTAATTTATAAATTTTTTAAAATATTTTTGATTTTTTCTACTGCACGATACACCGATCTTTGCACACATTGATAAGTACAGCCTTCTTCAAGTGCTATTTTATCAAAAGTTTTTTCTTCAAAATAGTACTTTTTCAATCTGCGTTTTTGCACATCGGGTAATTTGCTTATTGCCATATGCAAATTTTCTGTAATCTGAACATTTTCAAAGTATTCTTCTAACGACCATTCACTTGCATCTTTCTTTTTATTCAAAGTATGTTCATATACTTCGGAGTGTTCCAAATGTCTGTTGTACTCATTCATTTGGAAAATATCTTCAAGTTCAAATATATGAAAGTTTCAAATACGCTCTTTGAAACTTCAACCATTTGAATGCGGTTATTAACATCAACGAAATAAACATAGTATCTTCCTTTTTCTGAGCATAAAGTATAAGGATTATACTTGTCTTTTCTTCTCTTAGGACGTTTGTCCATTAATTTTTCCTCCAATCAATCTGAATCTTTTAGTAATTCAGGTTGTTTGGAGGACCTCTGTTTCTATATTTCATCATGCCCTTCCATTTTCATGTAAAAAGGGCATAAAAATACCGACAAGTATAGAAAGCTATTACTTGTCGGTATTCTATCACACGCTATTAAATGTCTTTATTCTTCTTGCTATCACAAAATTCATTAATTATATAGTTATTAACATAAAACTTGCCTTTGACCCCTATTTCTTTTCTTATATTACGGAAGCACTTCTCAGTTTTCACTCGTATATTATCATAAGCAGTTACAGAATTTGAACATTTATATTCCGAACAAGTGCAAGCACTGCGGTAAATTCCTTTTTATTCGTGGTGGCAAATATTTCAGCTACTGTGATAATCCGTTAAAGGACGAGCCTGACAAGACCTGTCGAGATGTCGGCTCAAGACGGCACTATGACGACAAGTGCAAAAACGATCCCATCTGGCAAACTTACAACAGGGCATACAAAGCACACTATGCAAGGTATATGAAAAAGAAAATGACCATTTCCGAATTTGAGAAATGGTCACGGTTTGCGTCAAGTTTGAGGGATAAGGCGGTTGCAGGAAAGGTGGATTTTGCACAGTATTATGCCGATATACGGAAATAGCTTATCTTTGTTTTCTGCTATGCAGATTTTAGATATGTATAATCAGGTATTATATAATTATAAAAATATTACAAACGTTTGAAACAAGAATTTGATAACACAAAAACAAATATACTACTTATCAATATAAAAATATATGGACATATTATGTCCATGGTGCTGCTTGGAATATCAGATGAAAGCATATTAATAAACTTAAGAAAGTCAATATTGGCAGTCATGCAAAATATTTCGTAACACACACTGATAATAAAAGGAATTGCTATATTTTTTAAAATTATAGATATTGAAAAACTAATACTAAAAAAAGCAAATGCCTGAACAAAAAATATAAAAATATAATTGAAATAATTAAAATTTAGTATTATACAATATAAACCAAGCAATACACATATATGCAGGAAATAAAAAACAAACACAAGAAAAAGTTCAACTATAAGACTTTTTTTATAAACAAGCAATAGTTCTCTGATCCTGCCCTCTACATACTCTCTGAAACCAAATAAAGTCCACCATACAGCAAAAAATGGGCAAAAAATTTGTAACATTATGTATGTTGAAAAATAACATTGTTCGGGTGAATATCCTTTAGCAAAATCCAAATATGTTAAAAAAGGAAGTACAAGAAATAAAAAAACAACAGGTACAATATAGAGAATTCCCATTCCTTTAAGTGTTAATTGTATTAATGAAAGGCGGTTTATATATCTTTTAAGGCACATAAATATCCATCCTCTATATCAGCGTTAATACTCACTCCCTGCTCAATAAAATTACTTGAGAGAACGATTATATAATTTTTATTATCCTTACTGATTCTGTCTTTAACATAATAATTTCCCTCTAAATTATTTTCATATTCTTCGTCTAAAAGAAAAACTTTTTCATTTCCGATAGAAGTAATATCGCTGCAAGTTCCCTGAACAACATTTCTTCCCTCATTAATTATAACAATCTCATCACATATTGATTTTACGTCCGAAACAATGTGAGTAGAAATAATAATAGTTTTATCATTTTTTATTTTCCTTAAAAGAGATTTAAATCTTACTCTCTCCTCAGGATCAAGACCTGCAGTCGGTTCATCAAACAAAACAATTTCAGGATTTCCCATTATAGCTTGGGCTATTCCCAATCGTCGAACCATACCTCCTGACAGCGAACCCACTTTGTTTTTAATTTTATCACTTAGGTTGACCAAATCAATGCAATATCTGATTTCATTGTCTTGATTTGACTTAGGTATTTTCTTTAATGTGGCAAAATATCTCATAGTTTCATATACAGTCAATGACTTCATAGCACCAAACTGCTGAGGCAAATATCCTATATTTTCACAATCGCACTCAATGCTTCCCTTTTCGGGAGAAAGCAAACCGCATATACATCTCATCATAGTAGTTTTGCCGGAACCATTTGGCCCAAGCAAGCCATAAATACCGTGCTTAAATTCGCAGGAAAAATCATTTAAAGCTTTTGTTTTCTTAAAAGACTTGGTGCAGTTCTTCAAAATCAGCACAATTATACCTTCTTCCTTGTTAATTATCATTTATACTTTCAGAGTCAACCACGGCTTTTTCTACATATTTAGAATAGCCCATATCTCTTTGAGCAAGAAGTATTTCAGCAACTTGCTTCTTTGTTTCCTCATCAGTTGCTTTATTAATAAAAACTGTATCATCTCCTAAAAATATTCCATCATAAATACAATTAGAAGAAAGCATTTCATTTGTCTGAATAATAGTATATTCTTTGAGATTTAATTTATTGCTGCTATTGTTATCCAACTCATTAATGTATTTCTGAATTTCGTCTATATATTCTTCATCTATTTCGCTCAATCCCCACCCCTTTACAGTAATTGCATAAATCTTATAAATATCAGACGAATTTGATTTATAAAATCCACTAAAAAGCGTAGGATAGCTTGTAACCCCGACAAAACAATTTTTCTCATTCTTTACCTCATCAAGATTTGAATAAAACTGCCTTGCTGAATCAACTCGAATATTAAATTCTGTTCCGGATTTTATCTCAATCGGATTATATGTGGTATAATCACCCGTAATTTTGTGAAATCCGGGAATAGGGTAATATGCAAAAAAGCCGGGCAGAGAACACGCCTGATAATTACTGTATAATATAGGTGAATAACCGCTGTACTTTATGTTTATAAGCTGCAGGTTTCCGTTCCCTATTACAGTAACATAATCTCCTTCACGATTATATTTTAAAGCATTTCCTTCAATATCAGTTATCTTTAAAACATTGTATCCATGGTACAATGTAAAATTGTAATACTCTAAACCTGTATCAGATAAAGTCATTGATACTTCGGCGTCTAATTGTCTGTAAATGCTTAAATCCATATCGTATGATGTAACTTCAAAATCCGGATCTTGGTTCTTTTGCTCATTTTCAGTATAAAACAAATAATCTGACATTGAAATACTGTCAAGCTGAGCTCCCTTTTCAATATGGCTTCCGCCATAAAAGTAGCCAACCAGATTAAATGTTGAAATTAATAGTGTTAATGACAGTAAAACAGCTTTTAATGCGGTTTTCTTTATTTGACAAAGTTTGAAAAACAAAAATGACAGTAGAGAAATCCAGAAAATAATTAAATTCCATCTATAAATTTCAGCATACATACCGTAATCATGGTTTATGTACCACTCTAAATCATTTGGCAGAATATATGCAAGAAAATATTTTGCTTCCCAAAAATTAATTTTGGTAACCTGGCTTAACCCCCCCGGAATAAAGTCAGATGTACTTGACACAAGGAAAATTATAAGCGCCATAAGAGCATATGAAACAATCCTTTTCGTCTTTTGAGCAAAAAAAACGCCAAGTAAAATCGGGATTATTCCCCCCAGAAAAACATATAAAAATAAAACTGAAAATATATGATACAAATAACTGTAGTCATTCATTCCGGATGACAAAAATATAACAAAATTAAATACAAATGCGCTAAAGAATTCTAAGGCCGGAATAAACAACAAAACTGTTACAGTACTTGTTAAAATCCTAGTCTTACCATTTTTGTGTGAATACAATGCTTCATCTATATAACAACGCTTATATAGGTAAAAGAATTCATATGATGTAAAACATAATATTACAAATGATAGTAAGCATAATTTTATAGAATTCTTTAAATATATTAATACATCACTATTGAGTGAAAAGCTATAACAACTATATACAAGATTCCCCAAAAAACATACTAACAGTATGATAACCGGAATAAATATTATTTTAGTTTTAAAAAACAATTTTAAATTTTGTTTTATCATTTTTACTCACCCTATTCCTTGTAAGTACGGGTCTTACAAGGAAATAATAAATACTAAATTAGATTGCTGTAATTTTACCTGTGGCTGAACAATTCTTACCACCCCACCACCATGAATTCATTTTACCTCTCCATGATGCTTTGGAATTATTTATGACGGTGTATACACCTGATGATGCATTATATCCCGGTTCAGCAAAAACATGTTGTGCCTGTACCCAACCTTCTCCGGGAATTGAATATTCAAGATAAAGATTAACACCGTCATCAGAACTGGTAGAATTACTTAAATTACTAATTGTACCTTTTTTATACAGTCCTAATGAAGTTGAAATTGCTTCGGTTTTATCTTTAGTTAGCGTCCATGTGGTACTAGCTGCAGAAGCACTAATAGTAAAAACCGAAGAAAACATCAATATCGCCATTAAGAAGGTTACGAATTTAAACATTTTTCTTGATTTTGAATTTGTCATATAAACCTCCTAAAAATGATTTAAAAATAATACGAAAATAATACGAATCACTTTAAACCCGTAACAGGTTATAAAACCTTTTAAAGTGAAAAAAAGCTTAAATAATATTTTAAAATTTATTAAAATAGTTTTATAGTTTTATTTTCGCAGATTTTGCAAAAGTTGCACTTTTCTAACTATGAGGAGTACTGTACTTGTGAAAATACTAAAACTCAGCGAAACACATATATTATAGACTCCTATTACTATTAAAAAAGTTGAGAATAAAGATATAGCAATAGAAGTAACGCATGATACTATTTTATAAATTGTTCTCTCTTTGCCATTTAATAGTTTGTTTTCTGTATCTAAAGGTGATAAAAAGCAAAGAATTAATACGCATACAAGTTCAGAAAAAAACAATGAGTAATAAATTGAAAGATAATTAATTATCAAAATCCATTTTATTATACATAACATCAAAACAATTGTTATAATAGAAATAATATAACATCTTGTTGGCGTTTTAGCATGGTAGCCGCCTGCAAACTTACGAATAACTATAAAAGACAAGTAAAACACTAAACTTTCAGTCAATAGATTGAAAACCAATCCTAAAACTATGACTGTCGCCATATGAAATGCAGAGGACAAAATTATGTATATGGCATATTCATATAAATCAAAATTATCTTTTTGTCCTTCATCTTTGCATAAAAAGCAAGCAAATTTATCAGAAATTAACTTTATCATTTGAACTTCTTAAATTTCTCTAAATTCTTCGGTACTTTCGGCTGATAAATTACATAACATCCTGAAGAATTTGCATTCGATTTTAACGCAACAAACAATACTTTTTTGATTCCGTTTTTCATCTTGTTTGATAATCTTTTTTCGTTTTTCATTGTAATCAACCTCCTTATTATAAATTTATCAAAAAAATGCTTGTAAATGTTGAATTTTACAAAAATGGTAATAAATTCGACAAAAAATGCACTTTTAATCTATTATAACCCTTCATCTTACAACTATATAAAAACTTTTAAATATTACAATCATATAAGAATATTATCTTTTTTAAAATTTATTAACAATATTGCCGATGATTGATAACATTTTATTAGTTGATATTAATGTATGTAGACTACAAAAATAGGAATTTGTATAGCACAACATAGAAAAGAAATAAAAATGGAGAAAAATGCTTTAGCCAAAAAACATGTTTTTCAAATTATCACATATCAAATATTGAAAACGGTTACTCTGTACTAGGTATTGAAACATTTGCTAAAATCTGCAATGCATTAAATATCACACCTGACTATCTCTTATTAAGTACTTTAAAAAGTAATAACATTCCTCAAAATATTGTTAACAAATTAAATCATTGAATCTAATATCAAAAATAATATATAGAGTTTTAACTGAACAGGAATAAAACAGATGACAAATTCTTTTTTTTGAGTTATAATCCTAATTAAGGAGGTATAGCTCTATGAATGTACTGATATGTGATGATGATTTGAAAATCGTTCAGCAAATCAAAAAATTTCTCCTTAAATTATCAAAACAGTCAACCTATAATTTTGATATTACCTGCTTTTCAAATGGGGATTCTATATTGGATAAACAAATTAAAACTGATTTTGCGTTTATTGATATAGAAATGCCCGGTGTTAATGGACTTTCTGTTACAAAACATCTTCAAACACTAAATCCAAATATTATTGTCTTTATAGTTACATCTTTTCAAGGATATCTTGATGATGCAATGGATCTTAATGTTTTTAGGTTTTTGTCTAAACCCATTGACGAAAATAGATTTTTTAGGAGCATGGAGATTGCTTTAAATCTGTATAAACAAAGCACAGAAAAAATTATCTTAGACTATTTTGATGAATGTCACAATATATTTACAATTGACATCTTGTATTTAACTATAGAAAATCGCAAAACTAAACTAGTTACAAAAACGCAAGAGTTCATTTCAAATAAAAAGTTTAATTATTGGAAAAGCCACTTAAAACCATATGGTTATTTTGCACAATCACATTATAGCTTTATAGTGAATTTAAAAAATGTAACTGATTTTGATAAAAATGAAATCACATTATCATTTAATTCTAAAAAAGCAACAGTACCTATATCCCGTAGTTTCTATGCATCATTCAAAAAAGCCTTTTATGAATATATGGGAGGGACAACATGATTTCTAATATCTGTTACGCTGTAGTCTTTCTGATTGAGTCACTCATATCTTTTTATTATTTTGATTTTAAATTTAAACGAAAAATTGCTAAAAAATTCATATTTTTATTTGCACTAGGAAATTTTATTATTTTATACATACTTCATTTTTGTGAAATCCCCATTATAAATCTTTTGGGATTCTTTTTCTGTAATTTTCTAATTTCAATATTATGTTATAATACAAAATTAAAATCCGCTTTATTTAATAACTTAATTCTTTTATTTCTTATGATCGTCACTGAATTAATAGTATTTTATTTTTCTTCAATCATTTTCAGGATAGATTTATTTGAAAGCTATAATGATGATTTTGTATTAATTATTCAAGCTACAATTTGTAAATTGCTTTATTTCTTATCAATACATTTAATTATAAAAATATCACAAAAAGAAAGCATGGAAACGAATTCTAAATTTGCTCTTATTCTTTGCATTCTGCCAATCGCTTCTATTATTTTAATGCACACTACTGTATATCTTTGTATTATCTATTCAGTAAATGATAATTTTAAATTATCTTTAGTTATAGGAAACTTACTTCTATTGTTTTCAAATATTATTGTTTTCTATATAAACGAACTAACAATAAAAGTTAATCATAAATACACACAAATACTTTTAGATAAGCAGCAAGAAAAGGATACGATAGATTACTATAAGCTGTTAAGCGAACAGAATGAAAATTCAAAAGTGTTGATTCACGACATAACTAAGCACTTAAATACAATTAAACAATTATCAGAAGATAAGGATTCAAATATAGCTCAATATATTTCTGAAATTGTTAATGATTTTAGTATTATGAATCCAATTGACTACTGTAATAACCCTACAGTCAATTTAATTACTCATAGGTATTATGAGATATGCAAGAAAAATAACATCAACTTTACAATCAGTATAAAAAACGCAAATATTGATTTTATTAAAGAACATGATATAACTGCCTTACTTGACAACCTTTTAGAAAATGCAGTTGAGTCAGCGTTAATGACAAATGAAAAATTTATTGATTTTTCTATTAGTACAAGAAATTCCAATTTTGTAATCATTAAAATTTCAAATTCTTGCAATAAAAAACCTAAATACATTGATGGAACTCTCGTATCTTCTAAAAGCACATCCGGTATGCACGGAATTGGCACTAGAAGTATTAAACGAGTAGTTGAAAAATACAATGGAAATTTAGAAATGAAATTTGATAGCAATACAAATACATTCACTTCTACTATTGGAATAAACTCTAATACACAAAATTACGAACGAATATAATCTCTTATTTTTCTTCCATATATTTTTTCGTTATTTACTTATTGAAACAGTGTTACCGCCCTTGTTCACGGTAACACTGTTCAGTTACGATTTATCTAGGCTTTTTCGAGTTTTATAATAATCATGTAAGTGCTTAAGTATCGCTCTTTAGAAATAAATTATATTTTCTTAGACTTATATAATCTATCTGCATTGATACTATTGTCTGTTTCAACAATTATTTATGTAATTTTGATGTTAAAAATCAAATTATAGTATCAGGAAAAGGAATATCTAATGAAATGTTTTAAAAATCGCTATAACAATTTATCATATATAATTTTCACAATACTATCTTTGTTTTCAATAAGTCTGATTTTTAACAATAATGTATGGTTTGATGAAGCTTATACACTGTCGCTAATTCAGCACAATTATTCCGAAGTAATTGAAATATTAAAATCGGATATGCATCCTCCTCTATACTTTATATCTCTGAAATTCTTCTGTGAGATTTTCGGTTATTCGATTTTAGTAACTAAAATTTTTTCGGTACTCGGTTACATTGCAACGCTTTTGCTTGGCTGTACCGTGGTTAAGAAGCATTTCGGTTCGGATACATCAATGGTATATATGCTTACTATAGGGGCAATTCCTATGTCGCTTTATTTCAGCGTTCAGCAGAGATCGTATCAATGGTCCATATTTTTTGTTACACTTTGCTTTTCGGAAGCTTTGCTGTTTCTTGAAAATCACGGGACGCGGCATTGCGTTATATTTGTTATCACCGCTTTGTTTGCCGCGTACAACCACATTTACGCTTTGCTTGCGGTCGGCGTGATTTTCATTTTCGTGAATATCTATGCTTTTGTAAAAGACGGAAAGCTGATAAAAGCAATCATAATATCTGATATAGCTATGACGGTGGGATATTCTCCGTGGATTATCCCGCTGTTATATCAAACCGAGGCGGCTGCCGGTAGCTTCTGGCTAAAAGGAGTAGAACCGCTTTCGGTGGTTGTGTTTGCATCGGGAATTGTTATTTCGACGCTGATACTCGCCAAAAAGGAAAACCGCAGGTTATCTGTAATATTTGCGATAACCTGCGTATTAAGCGTTCAGGCAATAGGTCTGCTTGTGACAATTTTCATTCGCCCCTTTTACATAGCGAGGTACAGCGTTGTTATATCGGGAATTTTCGCGCTGCTTGTCGCTTTTGGCACACAACATATAAAAGAAAAAGTTAAAAATATTATTTGCGTATTGCTTTGCGCACTTAACGTAGCCTGTCTTATCGGCACGGGAATATTTGAATACAACCCGTCAATGAATAATTTTTTCAACCGCTTTGATGAAATAGCTTCTTCAACAGATACATTTTTATATTGCGACAGCTCATTCGGAATTTTGTCATATTATTATCCCGAAAACACGCATATCTGCACTTATTACGAACCGTGGTTTTCGGCTTTTGACAATGTTGATTGTGTCAATAAAAAGGATATTGTAAATGATATTGATTTTGATAATACGGTTTGGTTTGTTAAGAACGAATTAACCAAGACGCCTGATTACATAAAAGATAATTTTATTTTGGAATTAACGGATACATTCAAATGTGATTTCAATACCTTTGAGGTGTATTCGATACAAAAATAATTTTAATTCTAAATTTCATGCACCTAATTAATTTAACATAAACAGCAAACTGCTCTTACCGCCGTGTTCACGGTAGCGTTGCTGTGTTGTGACAAATCCTGCATTTCGCAAATCTTTAATAGCTCTGCGAACAGTAGCAGGCGACAGCTTTATGTCGCCTGCTATTTTGTTTACTGAGGGCCAGCATTCGCCGTTTTTGTTTGCTCGGTCATAGATGTAGGTATAGACTGCTATGGCTCTGTGTGGCAAGTTCATTTGATACAGAAAAGTTAATCTACTCATTGCTGTTATCCCCCTGTGCTGGTCGCTCGGTTCTGACGACTACTTTTCCCTGCTTATTTTTGTTCTGTTCAACGCTTGAATTTTCGGGTTCTTTTGTTGGCTCTTCTTGCTGTGCTGATGTTGGTTCATCCGCATCAACAATATCTTCACACTCAGTCTGTTCTGCATTTGGCGAGGTTTTAAGATTTTCATTTTTCTTCTTTTTTTCACCGCTTGCTTCATCAAAATCCGAGTTGGTAACAGGCTGTTCAAAGTATTGAGAACAGTATGTCTGAATTATGTTATTGAACAACTCCGAACGGTTTGCGTAATGAACTTCACGATTGCCATTTTCCATGACCTCATACTTTCCCTCAAATTCTATTCCCCATTTGAAGAATAATTTCAATTTAACTTTCATCGGATAAAAGCCTGTTTTCATAACAACGAATGTGCCTTTTGGAAGTGACTTCAACTCATCGGGAGTCATCAAAGGTCGTTCAATCATTTGCAAGGATTGTGACGGATTATCCTTGCCTTTGCTAACCGAACCAGACATTACAGTTCTTGAACCAAGTGCTTTTGATAGTACCTCGGCACTTGTGCTGTTTGGTGCAAATCCACCGAAGATTGTAAGCTGTGTGTTGTCGACAATTACATCAGCCCCCTCTTTGCCGTAATTCTTCTCAAGCTGTGCAAAGGATTGAATTATCGGTACTATCTGCAAATGCCTTGAACGGGAAGCGGAGAACATCATCTCGGCTGAATCAATCTTTGGCAAGGTTCCAAATTCATCGCAGAAGAACACACAGCGGTTTTTCAGTACACCGCCGTTTTCATCTGCGACTGACAGTATTTCACGGTAAAACTGTTGGATAATAAGCGAAACCATAAAGAATGTGGTTGGGTTTTCCTCGGGCATTACAATGAAGATTGCACACTTTTCATTGCAGAATTTTTCAGCGTCAATCTCTGTATCAAAGCACAAAAGCTGTTCAAGCTCACTGTCAAGAAAAGCGTTGAGCCTTGACAATGCCGTACTCATAACGCTTGACATACTCTGTTCGGCTGTGTTGAGAGCCGCCCCGGCAAACCACTTTGCTTTGTGGTCGTCTGGAAGATAGTCCATTAAAAGTTGAAACTGATTTTTGCCTTTCTTGTTGGTCGGAGCAAGTAACTCCTGAATGATTTTGAATACCGAAACAATATGCCGTTCTTCGTGTTCGCAGAATTCCGAAACAAGCAGAATAGTTGCTGTTAAAAGTCCCTCTGCCGCATCATAAAAGTAAGCGTTCTGTCCGAATGAAGCTGAGTCCATACCGGAAAGAATAATCGTTTTTGAAATGATTTTTGCATATTTTTCTGCTCTTGCCTTGTAAACAAGCTGTTCGGGTTCGGCTTTGTATAAGTCCATATATTTGTTTACGAGGTGCAGAAGATTATTGCCGTGTGAGCGTGTGGGATTACGCAAGTCAATAATAGAAATTTTGTAGCCGTAATACTTTTCTGCGATTGTTCCATAGTTGCGAACAATATCGCCCTTAGTGTCGGTTGATAAAAATGACATACCTGTGGCACAGGCATACTCAATGCACGGATAAAGCCAATATGCAGTCTTGCCGACGCCTGCCGCACCAATCATCAGAGCGTGAACATCGCCTGTGTCAACCATTGCTGTTGTTCCCTTTTTGCTGTTCTTACAGCCGACAACTATTCCTTGTTCAGTTGGTCTGCTGTCAGGATTTATGCGCCATTCATCGGGTTTGAAGTCAATCTGCTTGTAGGTTCTCTTTATCTCTTTTTTAGTTGCCCAACGAGCCGTTCCGTATTGCCCTTGTCCAACTGTTTTGTTCTTTATTCGATTTAGTGAATAGTGATTTCCGACCGTTGAAATTATTATGAACAGTGCAAACATTGAACCCGCAACAATAATCAAAGTTATAACACTTGACGGCATATTTCATCAGTCCTTTCACCGTTTAAAATATCCTCATTCCAGTCTTTATGGGTAGGAATGAGGATTTCGCTTTTGATATTCATTGAGTTTAATTTATCGGCTATGCGTTTGTTGGCGGTCTGTCCTGCTTCGTCATTGTCAAAGCAAAGAAAAACATTTTTGATATTCGGATTGTCATTAAGACATTGAAAAAGCACCCTATCCGAAACGGAGCAGGATGCCGCATAGCTGTGTTCTTTCCAATTTTTCTTGTGCATTGAAATGTAGGAAAGCATATCAATGGGAGCTTCGAATAAAAATAGCTTTTCGCTTGTGCCGTGCCAATGAAAGCTGAACTCAGGCTGACTGCCGGCAACATTTCCTTTGTACGGATTATTCGTTACAGTTCCTCGCTTGTGAGCATGGCAAGGTTTACCGCTTGAATCGTAACCGACAAATACCGCATTGTGATAATTGGCAGATTCATAAATCATTTTTCTCCTCACAAACTCAAAAAGTACATCCTTGTCAATGCCACGAGTCAACAGCAGATAAGAAAAGACTCTGCTCATTCTGTCATTCCTCGGTGGCAGTTCAAAAAGTTTATGCTCTTTTTCTATGGGTGGTGATGTTATGATTTGACCGCCACAGTTATTCAAAAGCATTTCAACCGCTTCGACATAGTCCTTGTTATAAAATCTGCGAACGAAGTCTATTGCATCTCCACCTTTCTGTTCGTACTGATGATACCAGAGGTGACCTCTGATTGTAACCTTTTGCGAGCCGTCAAGCCATTCATATTCTGACCCTGATTTCCTGACTTTCTCGCCTTGACTGATTAAAAAATTCGCAAGGTCTGTTCGCCTTGCCTGTTCTCGCTGTTCTTTTGTAAAATGAATGTATGTTGATATTGTTATCACTTCCTTAGTTTTAATATATTTTTCTTTTCTGCTGTAATATCTTATAGTGGGTAGTTCTTGTCTTATCACAGTGACAGGAGGCACCTATCAGTGATTTGGGGCAGTTATTCCTTGGCAAAAAATTTTTATTGACATTCAAATAACTATTGATTATAATAATATTAGGATATATTTATCCTATTTGCGCATAATAATTCTGGAGGTGTTTTTATGAATGTAAACACAAAATCTCTTGTTTCAATCACAGAAGCAAATCAAAATTTTTCTAAGGTTGCAAGATTAGTTGATGAAAATGGTTCGGCAGTTATTCTGAAAAATAATATTCCTCGTTACCTTATTGTTGAATTCAGTCAGGCAGAAAACGAACAGATTGCTGTTGATGAAGATGTTATGGATATTTCAAAAAGGCTGATTGCAAAAAATAAAAAAGCCTATGAGGTTCTTGCAAAATGATAGTTTTATCTAAACCACAAATTCTTATGATGCACAAATCCTTGATTGAGGAAACAGGCGGACTTGACGGTATCAGAGATGAGAACTTGCTTGATTCTGCGATAAATGCACCTTTTCAAAAATTTGACTGCCAAGATTTATTTCCAACTGTACAACAAAAAGCTGCACGGCTTGGGTATGGAATCATAAAAAATCACGCTTTTGTTGACGGTAATAAACGCATTGGCACGCACACTATGCTTGTTTTTCTTGCACTCAACGGAATTGAACTTGACTACACACAAGAAGAACTTTACACAACAATACTGGATATAGCTGATGGCAAACTTGAACTTGCCGATTTAACGAAATGGATAATTAGACATCAAATATAGTACAAATTGGCAAACGCAAACAAGAATTTATTATACGGTGAAAACAATATGAGATTTTTATTGATAATTGATATGCAGGAAGATTATATGGGCGAAAAAAGAAACAAGAAAAAATTTCCCTATGATACTAAAAAACTCATAGATAATGTAAACCATAAAATCAATTCATATTCGAAAGAATACGTAGTCTATATTAAAAATCAGTTTTTCTGGGAATCACCTAAAAGAGAAAAGTCACTATCAAAAGAGATGAATGTGATTTCCAAACAGATTTTTACAAAGAGAAATCCAAATGCTTTTAAAAATATTCAATTTGCTAATTTCCTAAAGAAAAAGAATGTAACAGAACTCGAAATTATAGGCATTGATGGTAATTATTGTGTAAGGGCAACAGCAATTGCGGCTTCCAAGACTGGGTATGAAGTGTTTTTAGATGAAAACTGCATTGGAATTTCTAACGCTAAAAAGTATGAAAAGTCTAAATTAAAAATGAAAAGTGTTGGAATAAAATTTTTATAGATTACATTTTCAACCCCTGAGCCTGCTTTTTATCATCGATCTTCTGCTGTAATTTTTTATCTGTCCTCTGTACTTTCTGCTTTTCCTCAAAGCGAAGCCTACTTTGAATCATATTGCAGAGGTAACGCAGGAGATAAAGAGAAGAAACTGCAACGCTGTTTCGGTTGGTTTTAATTGAATAACGAGGATACAGAACACCTCTGTCTGAATCAAAGACTGATTCGGCAGAGGTGTTTTCTTCATATTCAAATGGATTTAAAACAGGTTCTTCATCTGTATTCTCTTTTGATTTCACTTCATCTTCGTTAGGAATTAATTTCAACGCTTCCTTGATTACAGCATTCTTAATTGACTTGAATTCCTTGTTGTTGACTAAAGGAATCCTGTCAGGCATTTCATCCGTGTAGGTGCGGATTGTATTTTCTTTTTGCTCATACCAAAGGTCATATAATTTTTTAATCCTGTCATCATTTGAAAGCTCATCAACAATTGAATCAACGATTGCTTTTACATTGGGTTTAAGATAGCCGTAAACCTTTTTACCTTTCGTTTTTGAAAGCCTGTCGGCAAGCTCCAACAGCTTATGTTGAATTGATGCGCTGATATATATTTCAGAGTTAATCTTTGAAACCAAATCCTCTACTATGTCACGAGCCTCAGCACGGAGCTTATCCCTGTGTTCGGTTTGCTTTTCATAGATGCACAATAAATCTTGCTGAAAAATATCTTTTGCAAATGACGAGCGCAGATTTTCAACTCCCTTTTGCGTGAGATAGCCTTCGTTCTCAACAGTTGAATATGCAATCAAATGCACGTGAGGGTGGTGCGATTCATTATGAAATGCAGCATACCAACGAAGATTCTCCATTGGTATTTTCAGATTTTTAGCAAGTGCTTCTGTCTGTGTGCGGAGCATATCCCGCCAGCGAGCTCCGGTATTAAAGCCAAGCCGTTGTGCATCTTCTCTGCGAATAGAAATTATCGCAGTCCAGATATTTCCCTTGTGTTTGTCAAGTTCTTCCGTTACTTTACTCAACTGAACCTGCACACCGTCATCAGTAAAAAGTCCGTGAGAGCCGAATCTCTCGGCACGAGGACGGGTTGCAATATAATCGGCATATGCTTTTCTGCCCGAGATTTCATAAGCGTAATCTTCCATAACTCGTGATATGAAGTCTAATGCTGACCCTACATTTTGCTTTTCAAGGTAATCGACATATTCAAACATATCCTTACTGTCGGGAAAATCTTTAAGGATTTTTTCAATAAGATTCTTCTGTTTTGTTGTTGCAGGGGCAAATTTTTTAGTATCATCAATCTTTTCCACTCCCTCACGAGTTGCAATATATTTTGCATAACCGCCTGCACTGACCTTTCTGTTTGGCTTTAGATATTTAAATTTCGTAACTAACCTTGCCACGAATAATTACCCTTTCTGCCAATCGTATGCATCGTCAAATGAAAACGAACCGTTGAGCCGTTTGACTTCTTTAACGCATTCTCCACGAAGCCTTGTGAGTGTCAGCTTGTCTATATCCTGCGACGAAGCAATAATATTCATTGTCATTGCAAGTTCGACGGCTATTTTGAAGATGAGCCTGCTCATTCGGTTGTCACTCTCGGCAACGATTGATTTCAAGGTTGAAGTAACCACATTGGGAAGATACTGACTGTTGTCGTTTGAGGAAAGGTAACCCACATAAAAGATGATTGCCTTTTCAATAAATTCACTTCGGCTGGAGCAGTTATCTTCCTTGTAGATATTCTGAACCATATCGAGTGTTGATTCTTTTATCCAGAGTGCAAACTTTCGCTTTACTTCTTTTCTGTTATCCGTTTCATTCAAGTGCAAAACCTCCTGTTTTCTCACAACCCACAGTTGCAACTCCTTTATTTTTGGCATTTTATTCGGCTAATCGGGCAGTTAAACCCACAAGTACAACCCCAAGGCTAAAAATTAACCCCTATGAATTTTAGGAACTAAAAATTGCGAAAAACCGCATGGCAGTCGGCGTTGCCGTCTGCCGTAAACCGACACGAGGGAGCGACTGCAACCCCGTGTCTTTCTCCTGCTTAAAATTCCACCCTTGAAAAACTGCCCGATTTGCCGAAACTTCGATTTTTTCACACCTTGCCACAAACCGCCCTGTTTCATTTTTTCTTTGAATTCGGATACTTTCCCGACTTCTTCTTTAAAAGCCGACACAGGGCGAGTGTAGCGAGAATACCGCCGTTATTCTGCTTTTATTGATTTGCCGTTTATTACTTCAAAATTACACTCTGTATATGACAGTCCGTACTCCTTAACCTCACGATTCAGAATATCGAACATAGCCTGCTCAATATTGCGTGAGCTGAGTTTTATTTCATCACCTAAAGTGTCGTAACAAATCCATTCCTCACTATCGGGAGTATCCTTAACGAGGATGTCAAAGCCGATGAGCATCTTATCGGGAGTAGGAAATACAACAGCATTGATTTTCACACAGCCGACTGTAAGTGAAGCAAACAGAGTGTCGTGCTTGTTCTTTGGATTTTCGGAAAGTAAATTCTTGACTTCATTTACAGACAAATACATTTTGAAAATATATTTATCAACGAGTTGCTTTTTCAATTTTTTTCTCTCATTCATAAAGCCATACCGCCCATTCCCATATTTTCATCTTCATCGGGTGAATCAAAAAGATTGTTCTGTTCAAGGTTTTCGTAAAATTTTTCGGCACTGTCATTCACGGCTTCGTTTAAAACATTCAAGTCAAAACCGCAGTCCTTGTAACCCTGTGACGCTGTATCGTAGTAGCTCGCACTTGGCAATCCGAACTGCTGTTTCAGATTCATAATGTAAACCATTGCAGTTATCTCTGAACCGCTATTCAATTTCACTGGCAAGTCCTGCTTGAAGTAGTGGGAGGGATAACCCTCGTAGCGGTCAAGGAGTTTTTCATCTCTCGGCTGAAGCTCCCACAGTGCAACAGGAACAGACTTGCCGATGCAAGGTGCAATTGTCGCATAGGAGCAATGAGGCATACCTTTGAACTGCAATTCGTAATTTTTGACTACACCCTTGCCGACAAACTTTGCTGTCGGGCAACGGTATTTCATCTGTTTAAGATTAAGGTTACTGCCGTAGGCAATGTATAATTTTTTACTCATAATAGATTTCTCTCCTTACATACTCATAACAAAACCCGAAGCTTCTTCCTGCTCATCATTTGGAACAGGATTGACTTCGGGTTCGTTGATATTTATATTTTCACTTGTGTTATTGATTTCTTCGGCTCGCCTTTGTACAAGCCTTTCCTTTTGTTTGTCAGCCTGAGCAGGGTCTTTCCACGCAATGTTGCCCTCGAGATTTTTCAGCAGATGATGACGAGCTGTCTTGAACTCATCACCTATCAAACCTAATCTCAAAAGCCAAGTTCTGAAAGTGTACTTTTCATTATCAGATACAGTTTTAGCGTGTCTTGCAGACTTCTGAATTAAAGCCTGATGACTGATTGCAAGGCAAAGCTGAATCGCACTTTTCACCTCGCCTGCGTGCAAAGTTGAATTGAACATTCTCCATTCGATTGTACCTTTATTGAACACGCTGTGAAGATTCAGTGCGTGGTAGCGAGTATCATCATAATGCCTGTAACTGTAATCTTCACCGTTATACCACATTGATTTTATCTGCTCCATTGACATAGGCGGACGGTTATTGATTTCATCAAGGAAGCGTGTGTCCATCTTCTGACAGTAATGCTCACGGGAAACATTCACTTTCAAAGCCTTGTAAAGCAAGTCCTCTTTCGCCGCCATAATGTTTACTATGTTGCGAAGTGTTTTAGGAGTATGTCTTGACGCATCTATATGGCAATGGAGACCACAGCTTGAGTTGACTCTCGCTCCTGCACCACGAAGTTTTCTGACAAGTTCCTGTATGGTTTCAATGTCATCGTAATTACAAATCGGAGTGACAAATTCAACCGAGTACATTGTGCTTGCATTCTGTCCTGAACGGTTTTCACAATGGACACTTGCGTCACGCATAATCTTCCACATCCTGCCGTCATTGTCACGGGCAGAATACGCATCGTAGCAACCGCCGACATGAGTTGCGTCTGTATGAAAATAACCGGCAATCACTTTCGCCGCAGTACTGCGAGTGATGCCGGTCATTTCAATTTCTATTCCGAAGTTTTGATTTTTCAAGTTACCACCTCGGTATTTTCTTCCTGTGGCTTTGGCTTTTTAGGCTTGGGTGTTTTCACCTGTGAATCTTTCATATCAATGAACTCCCTGACATTTGCAGGGACATATTTTGCGTACAGAGCGTCCACAGATTTTTCAAGTTCTACCTTGAAATCCAAATCACGCTGTGACATATACAGCCTGATTGCATTCAGCTTTTCATCATCGTACATTATGTTTACGCTTGTTTTCTTCATTTTGATTTTACCTCCACATATTTGATATTTAATTAATTATTTGTAGGCAAAGAAAGTACGACTTATATAACAGCTCATACTCTAACACTTTCTTCCTTATTAGCTATTAGAAAACCACTTTGATTCAAATTATTTTTTATTTAACAATATCATTTTCATTCCTATTAGTAATTTTAGCAGTTTCTTTAATTCATTGCTGAGTTTTGCGTGCTTTTCGTTAGAAACAACATTAACATAATGAAGTTTGAAATATATTTTATTATTACTTTACAAAAAGTAATACAAGAGTTATAATAATTATCACAATTTAGTAATTTCAAATGAATATAATCAAAAATCTCAAGTAACAAGTAATTTTATATTGAAATATATAATAGGAGCATACAAATGAAATACAAAATCTTATCAGCAATAATATCCATCGTACTTATGATTTTGCTTGTAGGCTGTCAGCAGAACAATACAATTATTAAGCCTGATATAGAAACAAAAACTGTGACGGAAAACAGCGAAGGTGATTATATAACTTTTTCACTTGATATTCCTTCAAACTGGAAATTATACGCTCAGAATTATACATCTATTGCTTGTTTTAGTCCTGATGCAAACAAAACAAATGCCAGCGAAAATATTTCTCCCTACAAATTAAGTATAGATAACTATATCATTCCATCACTAATGCCAATAGATGACAAATATAAACAAGCTTATAAAGATTTATTTAGTGGCAAATATGATGGTATTAAAGATTTAATTTGCGATAACATTGAATATATAAATATAGGGAAGGTAATAGACAGTTTCCCGGACGTTACTTTTGAAACTCCTGAAAGCATTATGGATTACTTTAATATACTTGTTGACGGTATAAGTACACCGGATGTTACAATGCCAGAGTCATGGAATGATAAAAAATGGGCAACTGATTTTACTTTCAGTGAATATAACGGTAAGAACGGAAAGATTATTGCGGTAGAATATTCCTATGTAATTATAGATAAAACCTACAAAGCTATTAATTGCTACCGTGATGACGACTTTTCCGTATGCGGAGCTTTTGATGACGATGCAGATCTTTCTTCGGGCGATTTAGCACTATGGGTTGCCGATAATATGGAAATTACCAAACACTATAAAATTGAAGATAATATGATAAAGCAAGAGGGAGTAGATTATTAAATTTTATGTTTTTAAAATCTATATATTGTAATTACAGCCGAAGTATTTTCTACTTCGGCTGTTGTGAATATATTTATGCTTTTACAAATTCAAAAAATGCTGCTTTATCTTGAGGTAATTCACTTATCGGATTAATCATAGGTGTTATATTAAGCCTGCCGTACTGATTTCCGCTCCCTTGATTGACTGCATCAGCTTCTGAAACTCACTATACTCAATCTCCGTACCAAACTTTACATTAACTGTTTTAATCAAATCTTCGTCAGATTGATTCTTTTTTAAGCAGGAAACAAAGTTTTTTACAAAATCCTTATCCTTTGATTTATCAGACAGAGAAAACAGATATATCACCTCTGCCTGCGTATTGCAGTCGGACAATTCCTTTTTATCGAGCTGTTTTTCAACTTCGGTCATTGTGTCGTTGATTAGCTGAAAATTTGCCATTTGCTCGGCAGATATATTTTCCTGTATAGATTGACTTAACTTGTCCGTGTCAATATCCATACTGCCGTTAAAAATAGAAATAACAGCAATAATCGGCATAATCACAACTATGATTATGCCGATTATTATACCGCCTATTATTTTTATTACCTTTTTGTCTGTCAGCAGAGAAACTGCTATTTTCTTTAGTGCCGCACCTATTGTGGCAGACATTGTATCACCTCCGTAACGCAAAAAATCCGATTGAATTTCATTTAAGAAAATCAATCGGATTATAGTTAATTATATTTGTGATAAATGGCTATCACAAATATAAATTCTAAAATTCAATCATTATTGCTGAGTGATCAGACAAATTTTCCTTAAAAAATTCTTGATGATTTTCTATTCTTGATATTTTGGGCATTTTCTTAGATAATATTGAATAGTCAATTCTTGTATCATATTTTGTAGTAAAATCCTTCGTTTTATTATTTGAGTTACATTTTTCGATCCAACCATCTCTGCTTGTTTCAAGAATTGATTTCAACTTTTTCTTTCCAAAAGTTTCCTCCTTAAAAACATTCATATCCCCTATATAGAGTAATTTATCATCTTCATGTTTTTTATAATGAGCTTCAAGACAATGCCAAAAATCTTCTGATTCTTTCTGATCTTTTTCACTATCAGGAATATGGACACCAACAATTCGATAATCATTTATTAGAATCTCATTCCATTTTAGCCAATTATTTGGACTTGATTCAGAATTTTTCCGTTCTCTTGTAAATGCCATTACAATAGAAGAATACCTTTTTGATATCCATTTCAAATTATTAGGATATATCCTGTAATAATCTCTTTTTGAGAGATTATCCAAAGCACATTTTCCTGAATCCGAGTTTACATCAAATTCAGATAAGAACAGTATATCAGGATTTGAAAATTTAAATATCTTACTTAAAATTTGATTTGCATTTGCAATTTTTTCATTGTTTCTATAATGACTATGTTTATCCCCTATACCACAAAATCCATTTGTGTTCAAATATACTACCTGCATATGGTTTTACATCTCCTGCTTACAAGTATATACAATTAATAAGTAATTTTACAATTATCATATCATAGACAAATAAATTTGTCTATCCGCAAAATCACCTACCCCCGGCACTACCAAAAATTTCGGACTTGAATTCAGGTGCTTGAACAAGTAACAAGTACCTTTCATTACCGCATCTATACAGGCAAGTGCCTCTTTCTGCAAACTTGATTAAGTCGTATTCGTTTGGCTCAATCATTAAAGCATCTTCAAAGTCCTTTGGATTGATATTTCCGGGGTAGAACAGGAAGTGATGAGTTGGAATTGAGAAAAGCGGTTTTGTAAATTCCTTTATACTCGGAATCAGAAAATCATCAATGTTCTGACTTGCAAGAATTACAGACGAATCCTTTTTACGCACACGCTTCATTGCGTTTCGGATATACTCAATGGCAGTTGGGTTTGAAAGAAAAAGATACATTTCATCTATTGATGCAACTGTGTTTCCCTCTCCAAGGAGCTTGTTGCTCATATATGAGAGGATATTAAAAAGCATAGCGTCTTTTAGTCTTTTGTTTGTATCGAGTAATCCTTTAACTCCGAAACACAAAAAGCTGTCATCTGTGATGTTTGTATGACCGTTAAAGTATTTGCTTTCGGAACCTACACACATACTGTGAATACCCAAACAAACCTCCTGCAAAACTTCTTCTGTGTAGAGGTATTTTCTCTTGCGGTCATAGGTCATATATTCTTCTTCGCATAAGTCGTAAAAGTCACTCATTACAGGAAAGTCTGACGGTTTCTTTGCGCTGTAATCCGTTGAGTCTGTAATGCCGAATCTTGCATATAGCTCCATTGGAATTTCACCACCGTGAGGATCTCCCACAGCCGCCATCTTTGGTTGCGACGGTTTTATCACGCTCGACTTTTGACTTGACGGAAGTATCATTATCCCCTCTGCCTATCATCGCCGTCATTGAAATTGCCTTTCAATGTCTGAGTCCTGAAGACCTGTAAAGGTGTTCGCTCATGTGGCTTGTCCGTACCGAACAACAGAAGGAATGTATCCGATGTGCTGATATTTAATTTTCAAAGAACAAGACCTGTTCTCTAAAAATCGAAAACAGGCGAAAGGATTATTTATCCCTTCACCTGTTTCCTCACTTAGAAGCTAAAAGTAGCCCCTATTTTTAAAATATTCTTTAATTTTTTCTTCTGCTTTCTTTATTGAACGCAAAATCGGCATTTTTGTACAACCTTCAATTTTTGCAATTTGCTCGTAGGTTAAACGATCATAATAATATAGCAATAATCTTTTGCGCTGGGTTTCAGTAAGTTCACAAATAGCCTTTGACAACATTTCATTCTCAAATACAGTTAGAATTATATTCTCCACTGTCTTAGTTTTATGTACAGCTCTGCGATTCAATGTTTCTTCTGTAAGTTCTAAGTATTCATAATGTCTTTCGGCTTCATTCATTATTGAAATATCATCAAGTTCAAAACTATCAAATGCATCAAAAACTGATTTATCCACCTCCGTTTTCTGAATATTTCCGTTTATATCTTTAAATGAAACATAATATTTTTGATTGTCTGTTGACAATGTATAAGGATTGTATTTATCCTTTCTTCTTTTCGGACGCTTGTCCATTTAATTTTCCTCCAATCATTCTGAATTTTTGTTAATTCAGGTCGATTGGAGGGCTTCTGTTTCTGAAAAACATAACTGCCCTTTCTGCTTTCAACGCAAAAAGGGCAAAAATAATGCCGACAGGCAATAGCATTAAAAGCTATAACTTGTCGGCTAAGAGAATTGGAATTATAATTTTTCTTTAAAATTTAACTTTTATCAATTTTCGCACAGGGAAATCACAAATATAGAAATCAAATTCCTCATTTTCAAGTATATTATTTAATCTATGTGAATTTACTGCTTCATCTAACGGCTGTGCAGTAAAAGGTAGTGTCAATGTTACTTCTGTATTTTTTCTCAATTTCAACAAAGTATTACCATCAATATTCTTATCGATAATATTCCAAATATCAAAATCGATAGGAACTTGTAATGCACCATTAAACAGAGCAAAACCCATAGCATTTAGGTAACCACTTTTATTTCCAGTATTTTTTACTGTAATATTTAAAAGACAAACATATTTAGGCTTTGGCATATCTGTTTCTGTGTCAATTTCTTTATCATATTTCTGAATTAATTTATCGTATTCTTCAAGCTTTCCGCTATTCACACGAATTGAATACCCTTTAGTATTTTCACCTGCATCAAAGAAGAAATTTCCATCAAGCTTAACCCACTCATTCATCTTGTAATGTTCTGTTGTTTGCTTGAATGCATTTGAATTCACATTATAAAAGCTAACAAACCATAAGACCAAAGTAGCTACAAGAAGTGATATGACTATCCACAGCACCTTTAGATTTTTTCTCTTTATTACTCTGTACATACTTTCCTCACATTATTTTCTCTTTTGGAGCATAAATTCCTTTTATTTTGCCTGTTTGAATCTCTATTATTTCATCAGAGAGATCCTCCAATATTTGTGTATCATGGCAGGAGAGGACTATAGTTGCTCCTCTTTCTTTTTCTTGCCTTAATATTTTTTTAACCATTTCAACACCATCTTCATCAAGGGAATTTGTTGGTTCATCTAAAATAAGAATTTCCGGTTTTTCCATAATTGCAGCTGCAATTCCTAGCCTCTGCTTCATTCCCAAAGAAAACTTTCTATACTTTTTTAATCCACTTTCTTCAAGACCAACTAATTTCATAACTTCACAAATGTCATCTTCGTTAATAATGGATTTTATATCAGCCAATATACGGAGGTTATCATAGCCATTATACCCATTGAGAAATGCAGGATTTTCAAGCATTATACCAATACTATCGGGAAAGGATATGTCTTCGCCTAACTTTTTATTTCCGATAAATACTTTTCCGGAAGTTGGATATATTAAACCTGAAATAAGACGCATAATCATTGTCTTTCCCGAACCGTTAATTCCCTTCAGTCCCGTTATTGAATTTGACTTTATTGTAAAGCTGGCATTATCTACAACTATGTTCCTACCAATTTTTTTGGTAACATTTTCAAATACAATATCCATATTTTATCCTTTCGTTAAAATGCTATATTTTTTAAATCTCAGCATACCAATAACAACTGAAAATAGTCCTAATATCACCATACAGATGATGCCTATGTTTATATCAACGCCATTTGAAACCAACTGATTACTTCTCAGAGCCATTGCATAATTGCCTATAATTACAGGATTCAAGTAATAGGCAGATAAGATACAAACTACTACAGAAAACACATAACTCACAGTAGGTTTAACAAACAAGCACAAAGTCATCTGCAACAAGCTCATTGATACAGTAAACAAGAAAGGCATCAATAATAAATTCAAATTAACACTCCAATTTGGATTATCTAAAGCATTTACCCCGAGTTCTGTAGTATCTTTCATCATTTTGGAAACGCTTAACGACATATTTCCATTTACAACCCAAGTACATATAGTTAACTCAAACCAAGATATCACATAAAACAAAGAAACTGAAAGGAATTGACAAAAGCACTTTGACAGCCACCACTGAGTTCTACTTCCGCTTCGATATATAGTCTGTTGTCCAAATCCAACTAAATCCTTATGCATATAATTTAGGGTAAAAAACAAAATCAAAATATGATTCAATAACCAAAGATATGGAATTTTAAATGTTTCACCCCCAGTAGGGATAAATTCTTTAATTCCACCGTAAATATAAAGAATAGAATCCATAAGTGAAAAGGAATAGTTCTCTGATGAAATTTGATTAGAACGAAATTCAAAAAATGCAAGTATAATCAAAAAGGAAAACAGTAAATATTTTTTGTATTGATTTATTATTCCATATCGGATATCAAATTTAAAAAATTTAATAAATTTCATTTTTCCTTACCTTAACGCAAATAGAAATGAATATAAATCCCACTAAAAGCAAAGTAGTAGTAGCAACAGACCAGCTCATCACTTGATAGATTGTACTTCTTGAATGTAAAAACTGTGTTGGAACAAATTCAACAAAATACATCGAATCTCTAAATATGTTGTTATAAATTACATTTTCCAAATATCCTGCTAATATCATAGTTAAAAACGGTGCAAAAAGAATTACAACATATTTCTTCACATAAAATGAAGTTACATAACTCAACAATGCAAATATTCCGCCGTACAGCGTGTTTAATGAAATAAACAATAACATATGCAGATATGGATTTGAAAAAAACAAATCAGACCACATTGTATCAAAGTAAACAAGATTATAAAAATTGTATCCTGCCCATGGCTGACAATATGGAATAAATGCACTAACAATTAAAATATTTAATGCAAACGCAAGAAATACCACTAATGCACCTGAAACAAAAACAGCAATAGCCTTAGCAATAAAGTATTTCCTAATATTTATGCGAGTGGCAACATTGATTATATAACTATTCTTGCTTTCATTATGATATGACCAAGCAAAGGGTATCGCAGTACACACTGGCATAATTGTAAAGAACAATGTGTATGCTACTGTTGTTGTTTCACCACCAACCCATGCATTAAAAAATGAAAACAATGGAAAGTCAGGGTTATATAAATACTTGCCATTCTCCATACAATGTTCGTATAATTGTTGTGGATTTTTTCCACCATATTCATTGATCATCAATACTCCGCTTATAACAGCAAATATTGAAAGTAAAACCAATCCTAAAAGGAATGCTTTTGAAAAAATAGATTTTTTAATTTCAAGATTTAATAATTTACTCATTGTTGTATCTTCCTAAAACATCTACAAGGGGAACAGGATTTCCTTTTTCCGGTGTTTCTCTAAAACGAAGATATAGAAAAACATTTTTCTCATCAACTAAATCTTTCTTAGCAAGAACACCGATTTGAAATTTAATAGAATCTCCTGATTTTAATGTTTTTCTGCAAACATTACCATCATCCTCTAAATTTAAGGTGTTTCCATCTAAATTAACATCACCCTTCTGTGGACGTTCACTAAAATACATCATTATAGGGTCTGCATATGGATAGGCAAACTCATCTGGGTCGTGTTCTTTAAAGCCATCGCCAATCATATATGTTCCCTCAAATTCCATTCTAAACATAATTTCGTCGAAATTAGATGATTTAGGCTTATTGTATGTTGCAGTCATATCTATAAGAATAAAACTATTTTCCTTATATAGAGTTTTATCCGATTTCTTCCCAGTTATTTTCTCACATTCACTTTCTTTAATTGGTGATGCTGATACAGAATCATACACTTTTACATCATCAAAGGTATATTCTAATCCATCATATCCACTCATACTATATTCATCTGGTAACCCTTCATCAGCAAAAGAATACTTAAAGAAATCAGATACAGTATCTCCCTTTTCTATATATGTGTAATCCCCTGCTGGTGGAGTCAATTTTCCGTCTTCAACTGTTTTTTCGGTAATACGTTTACTTGATAGGTCATCTTTATTGGAACAACCAGTAAAAAGAGGAAAGCATAAATTTAATATCAATAATAAAGACATAAATTTTTTCATATGAATCTCCCTTTTGCCGTAAAGTGACACACAAATAGGAATTAAAGTATGTGATATCAAACGGCTGTTTTTTTATACATTACATTGCTTTTTTGAAAAATAAAATTCACCTTACAGTATGCAGAAAAGAATTGTTTTTATGCATATTAAAATATGTGACGATTTAGTCTCTCTTTATCTCACAACTTTAATAAGGCAGAAGAAATTGAAAGTTTATCAAGTTTGCTATGGCATTGAAGTCTGCATAAGTTTTTAGCAGTAACTGTTCTAAAAACCAATATAGGTCAAAATGAAAAGTAATTAACAAAAAGCCATATTACTTTTCCTTTCTCTCAATTAATTATAATTTTCAGTTCCGGACTCGCTAACACTGTCGGGACTCCAACAGCCTCTAGCTATACCTGTTGTATAACCTGATACTTTTGCGCCCTTTAATTGGGCATAAGAGCTACTTCCGAAGGTTTCATAAACAGTTTGTTTTATATATCCCTTTGTTCCTTTAGTAACTATTACAGAGGTTCCACAAGTATAATTTGCTAAAGATCCGTTAGGACCTTCCGAACCATATACATACATCCTTATTTTATTAGGTCCTGTTGCCTGACCATTATAATTTGGTCCAACGGTTTTGCTGTAATTCACATAAGTAGATGTAGATGTAGCCTTTTTTCTTCTGCTGTTTTGATTATAATTACTACCACTATTAGGAATAACTATCTCAAAATCTGAATCAACGGTCGAAGCACTAACCGGCATACACATTACACTTGTTGCCATTGTTATAGCTGCCAATGCAGTAATAGCAATTTTTTTAAATTTCATGATAATAACCCTCTTTTCTTACTTTTACTATAAATTTGCAAGTAATTGATTCTAATATTAATACACTATATTTAAAATTTATTTTCTTGAAACATTGGAATGTCCTCCTTAATTTATATTTATGTGAAACGCAGAATATTTAAAATGATTTAGTTTTAAATTAAAGCTTTTTCATTAACTAAGTTTTCTATTATTATGTTCGAAACAACAATAAACAGATGACATCTTGTTGGTGTTTGCACATATTAGACTTATTACAACAAAATCATCACAAAATAGCAATTGATTGCAAAATATATAAAAATTATCTATCAATTAAACTTTTTTATTCTATATTTAATATATTATAGTACAAATATAACACTATGTCAACAATATTTTGAAATTTAAAATATTGAAATTTTAATATTTTGATGTATAATTATATTATCAGCAAATTAAAAAAATCAAAGAAGGTGTTTTATGGGTAACAAAAGTAATTTCTTTAGTGGAATAACGGAAATTCTTATTCTCGCAATTTTAAATGGCAGTGACAGTTATGCCTATGAGATTGTTAAATACATAAAGGAATATTCTGATGGATGTCTTGCAATTTCCCAAAACACTATTTATGCTGTTACATACAAGCTTGAAAATGAGGGTAAAATTTCTCAATATTCAAAGCTAGTTGGCAAGCGGAGAACAAGAGTTTATTATCATCTTGAACCTGAGGGCAAGGAATATTACACCCAACTATTAAACAACTTTCGTGACGCTTACACCGGTGTTGAAAAAATACTTTCATCTTTAAATGAAAATATGGAGGATAAGGAAAATGAATAAACTATGTAAGGAATATATCAACGAAATAAAAGCTATGTTTCCTGTTAAAGGAAAAGAAGAAAGAAAATACATAAAGAACCTAAGCAAGGATATAGAGGACTACTGTGAGGAAGCAGACGCAACAACAAAGGAAGAACTTTATAAAAACTACGGAAATCCTGTTGATGTAGTAGCTGAATATTTTTCTGCTACCGGTGTTCCCTATGTTATTAAAAAGCTTAAAATCAGCAAATATATTAAATCATTAATCGCTGTAATAATTGCAGTTATTTTAGTTCTTTCTACTGTGTATGGTGTTATATTATGGGAAGAACATCAAGCAATTATGAGACAAGAAGCTGTTATTGTAGATGAGATAATTGAATAAAGGAGGAAAAACAATGAAGAAAACAATAACCGTTACACTAATTATTTCACTTATTAGTTGTATATTATTTAGTATACCTGTAAGTGCTACAATCACTGACAATACAGAGAAAGCCATTGAATATTTAGAAAATGGTAATTATATTGAAACAATAATTACCGATGATACTGAAAATTCTGGTATTTCTCTATATGCCACAAATACAATCACCAAAACAAAAACAAAATATTATAAAAACAGCAGTGGTACTGTACTTTGGTCTGTTTCAGTTAAGGCTACATTTTCATACAATGGCAGTACATCAACCTGTACAAGCTGTTCACATAGTACAACAGCCCCTGCATCTTCTTGGTCTATAAAAAGTGCATCACACAGTAAATCAGGGAACACAGCAACAGCAAAGGCAACAGCTACATGGAAAACAAGTGCTGGATCAAAAGATTATTCAATGTCAGTTACAATAAAGTGTAGTGCAACAGGCGTAGTATCATAACCTTGAACTAAATGGATATAATTTAAACAACAAACTACTTTTTGCACTATTACTTCTATATCGTTGCTCGGTTTCAATTAATCCGGCTTTTTTCAAATCTTTAATAGCTCTTCTAACCGTAGCAGGCGACAGCTTTATGTCGCCTGCTATTGTTTTTACAGAGGGCCAACACTCACCGTTTTTGTTTGCACGGTCGTAGAGATAGGTATAGACTGCTACGGCTCGGTGTGGTAAGTCCATTTGATAGAGAAAAGTTAATTTACTCATTGCTGTTATCCTCCTGAGGTGGTCGCTGGGTTCTGATGACTACTTTTCTCTGCTTGTCTGTATTCTGTTCAACATTTGAATTTTCAGGTTCTTCTGTTGGCTCATCTTGCTGTTCAGAATCAATAGTATTTTCACTGTCTGATTGTTCTGCGTTTGGTGAAGACTTTAGATTTTCATTTTTCTTCTCACCGTTTATTTCATCAAAATCTGAATCAGTAACAGGCTGTTCAAGATATTGAGGGTGATATTCTTGGATTATGTTGTTAAATAACTCGGAACGGTTAGCATAGTGAACTTCACGATTGCCATTTTCCATGACCTCATACTTTTCTTCAAATTTAATACCCCATTTGAAGAACAATTTCAGTTTGACTTTCATTGGGTAAAAGCCTGTTTTCATAACAACAAATGCGCCTTTTGGAAGGGACTTCAACTCATCAGGGGTCATCAAAGGTCTTTCTATCATCTGCAATGACTGTGACGGATCATTTTTGCTTCTGCTCACAGAACCACTCATAACGGTACGACTACCAAGTGCTTTTGATAGCACCTCTGCGCTTGTGCTGTTGGGAGCGAAACCGCCGAAAATCGTGAGCTGTGTGTTGTCTATGATAACATCAGCACCCTCTTTGCCGTAATTCTTCTCCAACTGTGCAAAGGATTGAATGATTGGTACTATCTGTAATCTCCTTGAACGGGAGGCTGAGAACATCATTTCAGCCGAATCAATTTTCGGCAAAGTGCCCCACTCATCGCAGAAGAACACACAGCGGTTTTTCAGTACGCCACCGTTTTCATCTGCTACAGAAAGAATTTCTCTGTAAAGCTGTTGTATTATAAGCGAAACCATAAAGAATGTGTTTGGGTTTTCTTCCGGCATTACAATAAAGATAGCACATTTTTCATTGCAGAACTTTTCAGCGTCTATCTCTGTATCAAAGCACAAAAGTTGTTCAAGCTCGGAGTCGAGAAAAGCATTTAACCTCGAAAGTGCCGTACTCATAACGCTTGACATACTCTGTTCGGCTGTGTTCAGTGCCGCCCCTGCAAACCATTTTGCCTTATGGTCGTCAGGAAGATAGTCCATAAGCAGCTGAAACTGATTTTTGCCTTTCTTATTGGTCGGAGCAAGTAACTCCTGAATGATTTTGAATACTGAAACAATATGTCTTTCTTCGGGTTCGCAGAATTCTGAAACAAGTAAAATTGTTGCTGTGAGAAGTCCCTCTGCGGCATCATAGAAATAAGCATTTTGTCCGAATGAAGCCGAGTCCATTCCTGAAAGAATAATTGTTTTTGAAATGATTTTTGCGTATTTTTCTGCTCTTGCCTTGTAAACAAGCTGTTCAGGTTCGGCTTTGTATAAGTTCATATATTTGTTCACAAGGTGTAGAAGATTATTGCCGTGAGAGCGTGTGGGATTACGCAAATCTATAACGGATATTTTGTAACCGTAATACTTTTCTGCAATCGTTCCGTAGTTTCGAACAATGTCGCCTTTCGTGTCGGTTACCATGAATGACATACCCGTTGCACAAGCATATTCAATGCACGGATAGAGCCAAAAGGCAGTCTTGCCGACACCGGCCGCACCAATCATCAGAGCGTGAACATCGCCTGTATCCACCATTGCAGTTGTGGTGCTGACAGGTTCTTTTCGTGTAATTACTTTTTTGTTTTTCTTTTTCCTGAACAGATTCCTGAATTTTCTAAAAGCATAAAATACTTTGTGAGCAAGGTTAATCAGTCGACCTATTGTCCTGTTTTTACAACCGACAACGATTCCCTGTTGTGTTGGTCTGCTTTTCGGATTTTTTCTCCACTTGTTCGGCTGAAATTTTATGTGCTTGTAGGTTCTTTTTATCTCTTTTTTGTTTGCCCAACGAGCCGTGCCGTATTGCCCTTGCCCTACCGTTTTGTTTTTTATGTGGTTCAGGGAATAGTAATTTCCCACCGTAGAAATAATTATGAACAGTGCAAACATTGAGCCTGCAACAATAATCAGAGTTATAACACCTGATGGCATATTTCTTCAGTCCTTTCATTTTTCAAAATATCTTCGTTCCAGTCTTTATGAGTTGGTACAAGAATTTCGTTTTGGATATTCATTGAGTTTAATTTTTCGGCTATGCGTTTGTTTGCTTTCTGTCCTGCTTCGTCATTGTCAAAGCAGAGAAACACATTTTTGATATTCGGATTATCTTTCAGACATTGAAAAAGCACCCTGTCCGATACGGAGCAGGATGCCGCATAGCTGTGTTTTTGCCAATTATTCTTATGCATTGAAATGTAAGAAAGCATATCAATGGGAGCTTCAAATAAAAATAACTTGTCGCTTGTACCGTGCCAATGAAAGCTGAACTCAGGTTGACTGCCTGCAACATTTCCCTTGTACGAATTACTTGTCACCGTTCCTCTTTTGTGTGCGTGACGAGGCTTACCGCTTGAATCGTAGCCGACAAAGACAGCGTTGTGAAAGTCTGACGATTCATAAATCATTTTCCGCCGCACGAACTCATACAAAACATCTTTATCAATACCACGAGTCAACAGCAGATAAGAAAAAACTCGGCTCATTCTGTCATTCCTTGGTGGCAATTTAAAGGGTTTATGCTCTTTTTCTATGGGCGGTGATGTTATGATTTGACTGCCACCGTTATTCAAAAGCATTTGAACCGCTTCGGCATAGTCCTTGTTGTAAAATTTGCGAATGAAATCAATCGCATCACCGCCTTTTTGTTCGTACTGATGATACCAGAGATGACCTCTGATTGTGACCTTTTGCGAACCGTCAAGCCATTCATATTCCGAACCTGATTTCTTGACTTTCTCGCCTTGACCGATTAAAAAATTAGCAAGGTCTGTTTGCCTTGCCTGTTCTCGCTGTTCTTTTGTAAAATGAATGTAAGTTGATATTTTAATCACTTCCTTGTATATATTTTTCTTTTCTGCTATAATATCTTATAGTGGGTAGTTCTTTCTCCTATCACTGTGACAAGAGGCACCTGTCAGTGTTTGGGTGCAGTTGCTCTTTGGTGATAGATGGATTTTTTGATAGACAATTTTATATATATGTGGTAAAATAATCAATAAACTAATCAAAATTTATAGAGATATTCAGTTTAATAAATTTCCAAATTTATTAGCATTAAAAATCGCTAGGAGATTAAATATAATGAAAATAAAACGTAAGGAAAACTATAAAATATATTTATATCAAGAACCTTCTATAATTTCTGATCATAGCAAAAAGCGTATTAAGGACTTGGAATTTACAGGATTGGAATTAATAGAGGCTATTGTGTCTGCAGGGATGCCAGATATATATTTAACAAAGACAGAAAAGAAAAATCGTAGGGAAGAGATATATTTTAAGACCAAATTGTTTGAAACATATGTTGTTTCATCGACAGAAGGTGTGCTTTCTTTTGATACTTCAAAAAAGAAATATTTAGATAGTACGGAGATTGGTGCAATTAACTATTGGATTGGAATGGTGCTTATTACTGTATTAGGAATGAAAAAGTATAATTATGATTTTATGGTACATTTATCTATGGTAGAGTCATTTAGTTCAAAAATATGTCTAAAAAAACGCTCATTTTTATCTTCTACTGGAATAATTACATTTAAATCTCCAGATCTTTTAGCGATAAACAGTTCAAAAAATGAGTATGGTATTTTTGAAGCAAAAGGGTATAGCAATTATAATAAAAAGGCTATGGAGCATGGTTATACACAAGCAAATTCGATAAAAAAAATAAATGGTAAGAAACCTAAAAATTCTTTAGTTGTTATGACTCAAACAGGAACCAAAGAGATAAAGATGATAGAGAAAGATCCAGAAGGTGAAAATTGCGAAATAAATGTAAACTTAGATTTCTTACATATATATCATTTTTTGCCTATAGTTGAGTTGATTATGGAATTGAATCCAGAAGAACGTGAGGGTTACTCATATGGTTCATTAATATATGAAAATGAAAGTTATTCTATCGGTGTCCCTTCAGCTTTATACAAAGAGCTATTGCCAATAGTAAAGGACGAAAAAAAAACCGAAATTAGTGAACTCATTTATAAAAAAATAGATTCTAAAGAAATGTATTTTTTCGAATTAATATCAAATAAATCAAAAGAAAAAATTCTTTGCATAGAATAGTATTAAATAATGTATATTTTTTAGCATATTAAATTTTAATATACTTGAATTGAGAAAATCTGGTTTATCAGCCTTAAATTTTCAACCCCTGATCGTGTTTCTTATCATTAATCTTCTGCTGTAGCTTTTTATCCGTCCTTTGCGCTTTCTGTTTTTCTTCAAAGCGGAGTTGATTTTGGATTATGTTGCAAAGGTAACGCAGGAGATAGAGGGAAGAAACTGCAACACTGTTGCGGTTGGTTTTAATTGAATAATGAGGATACAGAACACCTCTGTCTGAATCAAAGGTTGATTCGGAAGAGGTGTTTTCTTCATATTCAAAGAGATTTGAAACAGATTCATTGTCCGAATTTTCGCTTTTCTCAACCACATCTTCAGTAAGATTTAGTTTCAACGCTTCCTTGATTATTGCATTCTTGATTGACTTGAACTCCTTGTTTTGAGCAAGCGGAATCCTGTCAGGTATTTCATCCGTGTAGGTGCGGATTGTGTTTTCCTTTTGCTCATACCACAGGTCATACAACTTTTTGATTCTACCATCATTTGCAAGCTCATCAACAATAGAATCCACAAGTGCTTTTACATCGGATTTCAGATAGCCGTAAACCTTTTTGCCTTTCGTTTTTGAAAGCTTGTCGGCAAGTTCCAACAGCTTATTCTGAATTGACGCGCTGATATATATTTCAGAGTTGATTTTTGAAACTAAATCCTCTACAATGTCACGAGCCTCGGCACGGAGCTTATCCCTATGCTCGGTTTGCCTTTCATATATGCACAATAAATCTTGCTGAAAAATATCTTTTGCAAATGACGAACGCAGATTTTCAACTCCCTTTTGCGTGAGATAGCCTTCGTTCTCCACAGTTGAATACGCAATCAAATGCACATGAGGGTGGTGCGATTCATTATGAAATGCAGCATACCAACGAAGATTCTCCATTGGTATTTTCAGATTTTTCGCAAGTGCTTCGGTCTGAGTGCGGAGCATATCCCGCCAACGAGTTCCGGTATTAAAACCAAGCCGTTCCGCATCCTCTCTGCGAATAGAAATTATCGCAGTCCAGATATTTCCCTTGTGTTTGTCAAGTTCTTCTGTTACTTTACTCAACTGAACCTGCACACCGTCATCTGTGAACAGTCCGTGCGAGCCGAATCTCTCGGCACGAGGACGGGTTGCAATGTAATCGGCATATGCTTTTCTGCCCGAGATTTCATAAGCGTAATCTTCCATAACTCTTGAGATAAAATCAGATGCCGAGCCTTGATTTTGCTTTTCAAGGTAATCGACATATTCAAACATATCCTTGCTGTCGGGAAAATCCTTTAAGATTTTTTCGATTAGATTCTTCTGTTTTTCTGTTGCAGGAGCAAACTTTTTAGTGTCATCAATTTTCTCAACTCCCTCACGAGTTGCAATATATTTTGCATAACCGTCTGCGCTTACTTTACGATTCGGCTTTAGGTATTTAAACTTTGTCACTAACTTTGCCACAAATAATTATCCTTTCTGCCAATCGTATGCGTCATCAAATGAGAACGAACCGTTGAGCCGTTTGACTTCCTTGACGCACTCACCACGAAGTTTTGTAAGAGTCATCTTGTCAATATCCTGTGACGAGGCAATAATATTCATTGTCATTGCAAGCTCCACCGCCAACTTGAAAATCAATCTGCTCATTCGGTTGTCGCTCTCAGCGACTATAGACTTCAATGTAGAGGTAACCACATTGGGAAGATATTGACTGTTGTCATTTGAGGAAAGGTAACCAACATAAAAAATGATTGCCTTTTCAATAAATTCACTTCGGCTTGAGCAATTATCTTCCTTGTAAATACCCTCAACCATATCAATTGTTGACTGCTTTATCCACAGTGCAAATTTCCGCTTAACTTCTTTTCTGTTATCCGTTTCATTCAAGTGCAAAACCTCCTGTTTTGTCACAACCCACAGTTGCAACTCCTTTATTTTTGGCATTTTATTCGGCTAATCGGGCAGTTAAACCCACAAGTACAACCCCAAGGCTGAAAATTAACCCCTATGGATTTTTGAGGCTGAAAAGTGCGAAAAACCGCATGGCAGTCGGCGTTGCCGTCTGCCGTAAACCGACACGAGGGAGCGACTGCAACCCCGTGTCTTTCTCCTGCTTAAATACCTACCCTCGAAAAACTGCCCAATTTGCCGTAACTTCGATTTTTCACACCTTGCCACAAATCGCCTGACTTCGGCTTTATTTAGTTTTTAGAATAACGACCCGCCTTCTCGTTAAAAAGCCGACACGGGGCAAATGTGGTGAAAGTTTCGCCGATTATTCCTTATTTATTACCTTGCCGTTTACTACTTCAAAATTGCAGTCGGTATATGACAACCCGTACGCTTTAACTTCACGGCTTAGTATATTAAACATTTCCTGCTCCAAATTCAGAGAGTTGTATTTCACATCATCATTTAATGTGTCATAGCATATCCACTCTTTGCTGTCGGGAGTATCCTTTACAAGAATGTCATACCCCATCATCATACAATCAGGTGTGGGAAATATTATTGCATTGATTTTTACACAACCTACTGTGAGAGATGCAAATAACTTTTCATGCTTGTCCTTTGAATTTTCAGAAAGTATCTTTCTGACCTCGGCTGACGAAAGATACTTCTTAAAAATATATTTATCTCCAAGTTGCTTTTTCAGTTTCTTTCTCTCATTCACAATTTCATACCTCCCATACTGAAATCTTCATCATCAGATAAATTCGGTTCACTGTTTTGTTCTTCCACGAATCTATCTGCGCTGTTCTTCACTGCCTCTTTAAACACACTGTCATCAAGATTGCAATCATGGTAACCTTGAAGAACTGTGTAATAGTAATTGCTACTCGGCAATCCGAACTTTTGCTTTAAGTCCATAATGTAAACCATAGCAGACAATTCTTCTCCGTTATTCATCTTGACAGGAACATCTTGTTTGAAATAGTGTGAGGGATAACCCTCGTATCGGTCAAGTCGCATTTCATCAATAGGTTTTATATTCCATAAAGCAACTGGAACGAATTTTCCTTTGCAAGGTGCAATGGTTGCATATGCTCCGGTCGGCATACCTTTGAACTGCAATTCATAATTTTCTATCACTCCTGTTCCTACAAGAGTTGCAGTTGGACAGCGATATGTCATCTGCTTTAAATTCAAGTTGCTTCCGTAAGCAACATATAACTTACTCATAATTTTTACTCCTTACATTCTCATAACTAAACCCGAAGTTTCTTCCTGCCGTTCAGCAGTTTCAACTTCGGGTTCTGAATTTATATTTTCATTTGTACTGTTCTGCAATACCTCAAATCTTTTCTGTGCAAGTCTTTCCTTTTGCTTTTCAGCCTGTGCAGGATCTTTCCATGCAATATTGCCGTCAAGATTTTTCAGGAGATGATGACGGGCGGTTTTAAACTCGTCACCGATAAGTCCTAACCTCAACAACCAAGTACGGAAAGTATATTTTTCGTTATCCGATACTGTTTTTGTATGTCGTGCAGACTTTTGAATTAAAGCCTGATGACTTATTGCAAGGCAAAGCTGAATTGCACTTTTCACTTCTCCTGCGTGTAGTGTTGAATTGAACAGGCGAAATTCAATAGTACCCTTACTGAACACGCTGTGCAAATTCAATCCGTGATAACGGCTGTCATCATAGTGTCTGTAGCTGTAGTCACCTCCGTCATACCACATTGATTTTAGTTGTTCCATTGAAAGAGGAGGTCGGTTATTGATTTCATCAAGAAATCTTGTATCCATCTTCTGACAGTAATGCTCACGGCTAACATTCACTTTAAGTGACTTATAGAGCAAGTCCTCTTTTGATGCCATAATATTAACTATATTGCGAAGTGTTTTCGGGGTGTGTGTTGATGCGTCTATGTGGCAATGCATACCGCAACTTGAATTAACTCTTGCTCCTGCACCACGAAGTTTTCTGACTAACTCCTGTATAGTTTCAATATCGTTGTAATTACAAATGGGTGTGACAAATTCAACAGAGTACAAAGCACTTGCCTGTTCACCTGAACGGTTGGTACATCTAAGGCTCGCATCACGCATAATCTTCCATTGTCTGTTATCATTATCACGGACAGAATATGAATCATAGCAACCTCCGATATGAGTTGCTGTGGTATTAAAATAACCGGCAATCACTTTCGCCGCAGTACTGCGAGTGATGCCGGTCATTTCAATTTCTACACCAAAGTTTTGATTTTTAATTATTATCACCTTTTTCTACAATTGTGTTTCTTTTAAAATAATGATATTATAATATCAACTAAAATAAATTGAGGTGCTCGTATGTTCAAAAAATTTAAAAAAGATAAAATTACAAAATTAATTGAAAAAGAAAAAGTCAATGTTTACGATAAATTAAAAAGTAATGATATTAATTTATTAGAAGCACATTATATATTAGAAAACAAAATATCTCAGATATATCACGAAAACAATTTTTACTATCAAGATTTACTTAACAGAAAAAAATTTCTCACATCATTTCGCAGTAATGCTGTTAATATAATGATATCTCTGTTATTTGGAATATTAGGAAGTGCCATCTGTAGTTTTATTTTAGATACTTCTAAAATTTTATCTGGATTTGGTCCAATAACATACAATATTTTAATGATAATAATTATATTATTTATTGTTTTTTTACGATCAAATCAATCATTAAAAACGCTAAACTTTTATCTGACAGTGATCTCTATAATGTAGACTCATATGAATTGGACATAATAGAAAAAGCATTACAGAAGTATGAAGACAAAAAATCAGAATTATAACTCTTCTTCTGAACCCTGCTTAACCAAATCATCTATACTCTTCTTTTTAGTTGGCTTTGATATAGTTGACTTCATATCAATAAACTCTCTGACATTTGCAGGAACATATTTTGAGTACAAACTATCAACCGATTTTTCAAGTTCTTCTTTGAAATCTAAATCACGCTGTGACATATACAGCTTGACTGCATTGAGCTTTTCATCATCGTACATTATGTTTACGCTTGTTTTCTTCATTTTGATTTTACCTCCACATATTTGATATTTGGTATCTTCATCCACTTAGTCCAGCCACGATTTTTAAGCTGTGTTTTTACAACTCCGTAGGCTGTGCCTTGTGCCTCAATAACTTCGCCGTTACCGACATACACACCTATGTGACCGTCCATCCAGACTGCAAGTCCGGGTATATCGGGCATAGTTGAGATTGCACCGCCTTCTTTCACATTATTCCAAATGGAGTTTGCTCCGCAGTCAGTAAAGCCGTTTGAGCCTGCAACGATTTCTCCGCTGTCGGCATTGTACCAAGCGTATGACTTAATCAGTCCTATGCAATCAACAACTCGTTTGCCTAGCCATTTTTCACCGACAGTTCTCATCTCTCCACCTGCCTCGTTATTGCCGGGGAACAGGCTCGCCTGCTGGTCGAGATACTGCTCTGTACATATCTGACCGTAACCACCATAGACATAACCCCAACCGTTTTTGTATGCGTTCTCGCACCACTTAACAAGGTCAAGATTATTCTTTGTGGTCTTATCAGTAAAACCTGCCGTACTGATTTTCGCCCCCTTGATTGACTGCATCATCTTCTGAAACTCTGCATATTCAATCTCTGTACCAAACTTTGCATTGACGGCTTTAATCAAATCTTCGTCAGACTGATTCTTTTTGAAGCAGGAAACAAAGTTCTTTACAAAATTCTTTTCCTTTGATTTATCAGACAGAGAAAACAGATATATCACCTCTGCCTGCGTTTTGCAATCAGACAGTTTCTTTTTATCAAGCTGTTTTTCAACCTCGGTCATTGTGTCGTTGATTAGCTGAAAGTTTTCCATCTGCTCGGCAGATATATTTTCCTGTATGGATTGACTTAACTTGTCCGTGTCAATATCCATACTACCGTTGAAAATTGAAATAACAGCAATAATCGGCATAACCACAATTATGATTATGCCGATTACTATACCGAATATTGTTTTTATAACTTTTGGGTTTGTAAGCAGAGCAACTGCTATTTTCTTTAGTGCCGCACCTATTGTGGCAGACATTGTATCACCTCCAAAAATAGAAAAAGCCAACTGATTTTCAGTTAGCTCTTTGTTATTAATCTATTATGTAGCTTTCAAACCATACTCTGTACACTTCATTTTCTGTACAGGTATTCTATGCTCACTACACCATTTTCTTATCTGTTCTTCATCAAAATCAGATATTTTAGCACCTAAATATACTTTTGACGGCAATGCAAAATATATCGATGCACCTTTTTTCAAAATCTCGTATGAAACTTCACTTGGATCTTTATACCAAAAACCAATATTATAAATCAAACGCCATTCATTCTCATAACTCCAATCTCTTAATTTATGCATAAGAAAGTATTCCATACGCAACTCATCTTGAGCTTTCATGAGTGAAATTCCGTCAGGAAGCTTATCTACATACTTTACTGGGAAAAGTACATTAATGTTTATTATGTTATTAATTTCTGTAGTGTCATATTCTAAACATACACCTTTATGACCATTAGCATAATGATTCCACATTGGTAAATTAGTTTTGCTTTGAGTAAAACATGCAAAACGATATGTTCGATTTATTGTTTCATTTATCTCAGAGTTAATATCCTCAATTCCTTGCATTAATGTTTTCAATGCTTTTTCCTTAGCTTCATCAATTTCTTCAAGTGAAACATATTTCGAAGCAACCGACTCTGTAAGTTTTTCAAACCAATTATCATCTTTAAAGATTTTATTAAAAGTATTCTTATCAAGGATTTCTTTAAATCTCTCTTTATAAATTTCTTTATCATGTACATATACCGTTGGTTTATTATTTTCTAACAACGAGCAGGAGTCAAAAGGATCATTCATGTTTAATGGAGATGACATAAAAATTCTTCCATTGACAATTTCATCCTTTAAACGCTCAATTTTTTCAGCACTTCGATAACGATATAGTTTTTGAGGAATGTATTGTTGTTTATATAAAAGTGCTTTCTCCACACTTCCTGTTTTTTGTGACATAAAAAGTTCTATAAACTCGTCTATCCAATCCATTTTTGCTCCTTAACAAAGTATTTTTAAGATATATGTCTATGAATGATTATATCACAACTAATATACCTTGCACATTATCTGTCCCCGATACTACCGAAATTTTTCGCCTTATGCTATGGAGTCTGAACGAGAAGTAAAGACATTTCATTACTGCACCTATCGTGACACTCATATGTATCACCTCCAAAATTCAATCGGATTTTGATACCTGTATTTATTTGTAAAACTACTTTGCAAATTGGAATAAATCCGTTATCATCAATTAATGTTCTGTCTGTATTTTCAAAGGCACAAAAACATTGTTTATCGCAAACTAATTCCATATTATTCCTCCTTTAAGAGTTCCTTAATTTTTGTGCCATATCTAATATTGATTTCTTTATCATAAGATAGCTCTAAAAGAATTGATTTTAATTCATCATTTAGTTTTGTCTTTTTTTCGCATATGCTATTTGCAATCAAGAATAGAGCTGTTAATCGATGATATAAATCATCCTTTTCTACAAATGATTTAGTCAGAAGAATATAGTTATTTCTATATTTTTCATCCTTCGAGTAAACAAATATGTTTCCAGCTGCACATGTTAAATTACGTTTCACATAAATCCCTAATGGTTCTTCTAATACAAAAAAACATTCTAATCGCTGGTATATGTGTAAAACGGAATCATATGTAATAAACAAATACTTTTCAAAACATCTGCGTAGAAAAAAATCCATAAAACTTTCATTATGCCCTTCTTTAATACTTATCGTGGACAACAACTTTGGATGAGATTCGATATATTCTATAATATCTTGGACTATCATTTCAATTTCTTTTCCTTGGTTCACTGCCAAACCGAAGTATTTTGCACCAGCGTTTGAGCCGTTAATATAGTTTACTGTATCTACTCGACACAGGGCAACTTCTAGAACATTTTTCTTTAAATTCTTTTCTCTCATAGAATTATTAATTATTGAACAAAAGATTCGTTCATACAATTTTTCAAAACCAAATTTGGGAATATATTCTGCCATTGTATTTAGAAGTCGTAACTTTTCTGCCATTTTAAGTTTACTATAAAACACAAAATACAAAACAGAGTAACAATCTTTAGGTCCTTGGATATAACACGTCAAATTTTCCACAAGATATTCAAACAACTTCTTTGAAAAAACAATAGAAGTTTTATTTGCACAAAACAATGCATAATCCAATATATGTTGTTCATTTAACACACTAAAAAATTCAAATATTTCATTGCCTTTTTTTGTGTAACTCTCGAAGTTGAAAAAGATCACACATGGTATTAACCATTCTGTTAATTCTTTTGGAAATGATACTAAATCACCAACTTTTTCTAAATCTCTTATATCAACCATTTTAGTCATCTTTGCAGCCCAGAACGGAAAAACATTTATCTTATAAGATGTTTTCATAGCACCCTGATCTAAATCAAACATACTGGTACTCTTGATAAACAAAGGATTTACTAATTGTACTTTTCTAAATGGCATCAAATCAATTGTACTCAAATCTAGTCCGTCCAATTCGCATATATGATTTCTAATGATGAAATCAATTATCTTTCGTAAATCATTCTCAATACCATCAGGTTTTTGAGACATTAACGCGGTATTTTTCCACCTCACTATTTTAATAATGTAATCATAATATGTTGATGGCATTCCAATTACTTCGCCTTTTGGAACTGCTTCTCCAAAGTAATGCGCTTCCTTTGGCGTAGTAATACCCAGAATAACATCCAATGAAAATAGTTGTTCAGCAATTCCATACTGTGACTTTAAAATCCATTTTACAATGTTTTGAACCTTATTATATTGATCAATACTAAATGCATTACAAAATATTGTAGGCTCTTGATTCTCTTTCTGTGTTATATCTGTTTGCGTAATACAATATTTATTCAAAAAAGAATTGTCACATTCAAGATAATAGTATTCATACTCATCTATGGATAGTATCCATCTAAATTGTTCAAATTTTGAAAACTTTTTTATTCCGCGAATTAGTTTATCCCAGTCTTTTTCCTTTAAAATCTGTGAATTTAGGTCATCAATAATAAAGCATACTTTAGCCGGTAAATCTCTAAAAAACACATTTGCTTCATCAATGGAAGAAAGTGCTTTTCCTGTAAATGAACTTAATTCAGCGATAACAAAATCTTCAAAATTTACAAAACGATTTATTTTTGAAATATCTACTATACAAGGTAATATTGATATATCATTTTCTTCAATCGCAGAAACGACAGACACAATATATTCTTTTATGAAAAAGGATTTTCCAGCACCAGCTGTTCCTGTAACAATAAACACCTTGTTAAAATGTGGGTTGAGAAAAAAATTATTAAGCCTTTTAACTCGTTTATATTGAGACTTTTCTAAATCATGTAAATTGAACAGACTTTGGAGTGCAGACAAGACTAACTCACAATCTTCATTTGCCTCTATAAAATTTAATTTTTCTGTAATCTTATCTTGATTAAAACGATTATAGGGTAGTTGAGATATCCAATCTAGAATCTCATTCTTCCATGAGAAATTAAACAAACGATATAAATTCTCAATGACTGATTGAAACAATCTCGCCGTATGATTCTCATTTCCTACAAATATATCAAGTTTTGACACAACTCTTTGGATCATCAAATTTCTTTCCGTAAAAGTGTTGTCTATAATATCTTTCTGAATTTTGTACATTTCATATATATTGGGGTATTTTGAGCAATTATCTGCAAATATAGAAACCCAAAGCTGATATTCTCTATCTGTTAATATGTCCATATTACCGTATATTGTTTGTTCAACAATACATCTAAGATGATTTTCGTTAATAGAATCTTTGTAATATGCAAACTGTTCCAAAAAACTTTTTACAACAATTACTTCATCATATTCCAATTGTTTTTCAAATTTACAAAAAATTTGCTCATAAAATTGAGCCATAGTATCTGATAATAAACACCAAATCTGACCTTCAACACTGTCCTTTTGAAAATTAGATACTATTTTTTTTATTCCATCCAGACTTGCACCTGCAACAATATTTACCAAAATTTCTTTTACTGGCGATGTAGTTAATACATTGATTATTCCTGTTATTATTGACATATATTCACCCCAAATTCTGAAATCATATTATTCATTAATAAATCTTTCACTTGATACAACAGTTTGCGTTGAAATTAAAAGACCTATCAAAAGTTCCTTTGCTTTCACCTAAAAACTAACACGATTTCACGCAGAATCATAAAAATCAAACAAAATCCATGCAAACATTATTTAAGATCATTCGCTTTAGACTTGCATTTATCCGTTAAAAAATAAACAGTCAAATATAAGCAATGGTACTTTTAAAATTTAATTCTATCAATCATAATACCATATGAAAATAAGATTGTCTATAATTAAATTCTATCTACCCCCAGCACTACCGAAAATCTCTGCTTTGTATTCCGGTGCCTGAACAAGTAACAAATACCTTTCATTACCGCATCTATACAGGCAAGTGCCTCTTTCTGCAAACTTGATTAAGTCGTATTCGTTTGGCTCAATCATTAAAGCATCTTCAAAGTCCTTTGGATTGATGTTGCCCGGGTAGAACAGAAAGTGATGAGTTGGAATTGAGAAAAGCGGTTTTGTGAACTCCTTAATACTCGGAATCAGAAAATCATCAATGTTCTGACTTGCTAAAATCACCGCTGAATCCTTTTTACGCACACGCTTCATTGCGTTTCGTATATACTCAATGGCTATTGGGTTTGAAAGAAAAAGATACATTTCATCTATTGATGCAACTGTGTTTCCCTCGCCAAGGAGCTTGTTACTCATATATGAGAGGATATTAAAAAGCATAGCGTCTTTTAGTCTTTTGTTTGTGTCGAGTAATCCCTTTACTCCAAAACACAATAAGCTGTCATCTGTGATGTTCGTATGACCGTTAAAGTACTTGCTTTCGGAACCTACACACATACTGTGAATACCCAAACAAACCTCCTGCAAAACTTCTTCTGTGTAGAGGTATTTTCTCTTGCGGTCATAGGTCATATATTCTTCTTCGCATAAGTCGTAAAAGTCACTCATTACAGGAAAGTCTGACGGTTTCTTTGCGCTGTAATCCGTTGAGTCTGTAATGCCGAATCTTGCATATAGTTTCATAAGCAGAATTTCAATGGTATCAAGCTGAACATCTGTAAAGTCTTTGTAGGCTCTGAAAAAATCCTTTAAAAACGCAATGTGTTGTGACAATCGGGTAGCTTTGTTAAACGCATCAGGTGCATCTTTGTCAATATCACCTTGACCTGTATTCCAAGCCTTAGGTTCAAGAGGGTTTATCTTGTATCTGCCTGACATAAAGTCAATGTAACAACCGCCAAGTGAGTTGGTAAGGTTCTCATACTCTGATTCAGGGTCAAGACAAACAATTTTCTTTCCACTTTCACGAATGTTTGTGAGAATGAGTTTCAACAAATAACTTTTTCCTTGCCCTGAGTTGCCGAGAATCAGTATGTTTGAATTTGTCTTGTCCTCTGTTCGTCTGTCAAAGTCAACAAGAATATTCGTGCCGTATTTATCTCGTCCGATATATAAGCCGTTGGGGTCTGTCTTACCTGAGAAGTTAAACGGGAACAGATTCGCAACAGAACTTGCCGGCAACACCCTTTCATAAAGACTGCCGAATTGATTTGAACCTATGGGTAGGGCAGACAAGAAACCTTCCTTTTGACGAAGTGTAAGTCTGTCAACCACGATATTTGAACGGGTAAGCTCCATTACAATATCGGTTTGAAGTTCCTTTAGTTTCTGTTTGCTCTTGGCTTTCAATTCTATAAATACCGAACAATGCAAAAGAGGTTCTTTGTTCTTGTGCATATTTGCAATGAGGGTAACAACATCCTGCAGATTGCCCTGTGCCTCAATGGTTTCGTTTACATCATTACCGCTTGATTTCAGTTTGTTTTTGCGTGTGGCGTTCTGTATGATTTTTCTCTGCTCCATACTTTCCACAAGTCTGTGATAAATGCGAAGCGTTACACAATTTCTGTCGGCAAGCTGAGAAAGTATTGCCTGTTCTTCCGTTGAGGTTGGATATTCACGCACCGCCCACACACTGCGATATGAGTCCCCAACAATGTAGTGATCGGTAAAGAACTTTATTGTTGACGGCAGAATCATATCAAAGAAATCTTTAGTGTAAATCTCCTCTGCCTGCTGTGGTGTAAGCACCTTTGGTTTTCTTTTAAACAGTCCCATTTTTACCTCCTTAGTTTCGTACCGCCAATACAAGTATGCGGTCATCCTGATTGTTGCCGTAACAGGTTGACAGCGTTAATATCTGCTGACCGTATTTTGGTGCGATACCTGTTTCATAAATAGATTTTTCTTTTGCGTATTCAACCAAAGAGTTGTACCTCTTTTCTGTAAGCGCTGATGTAAACCTGTACCATTCATCATCAGACTTAACTTTCAGAACAGCAAAGACGGTATATGCAGATACACCGCCTTTTGTTTCAAGCGCAACTGCTTTGTGTTCATCTCTGTATGAAGAGCTTGTATAGTTGCAAAGCTCGGCAAACATTGTGCCGTTGTTCATATGGTGTCCGTAGATTATGAGGTTTGTGCTGTCGGTTGAACATCTGCTATCCAAAAAAGGCACACCGCTAAGGCTGTATTCACCGTAAAAGTTTTTATTCAGATACTTTTGCGGATTATCGGGTGTGTGCATAACAGGATAGTTTATGTTTGTGCCTGTTATGCTTATCCAACCGAAGCATTCGGAATTCATCGCAATTAATTCTGATATTGAATGAGGTTCGTAATAGGTTGTGTAATACACAGGCTGTTCAGCTTGGACTTCATTATCTGAATCACTGACTTTTAATAAATTCGGCTTTCTAACTATTTCTTCAAGAGTTGCATCTGTTGTTTCCTCAGTAACGATTTCTGCAAGCTGTCTGAATTCTTCTTTTTCTTTGTTTTCGGTGTAAAGTTGTGAGAACACCGAAACAAGACAGGTAATTAAAATTGAAGAAAATATACCTATAACAATTCCCATTTGGATTTTCCCTTTATGCTTCTTCATTTTCAGCCTCCGAAATATATTGCTCGCCGTCATAGTCAGGCATAAGGTCACCGTTCATACTTGCATCAAAGTAGATTGCAAGAAATCGCTTGATGTCACCTTTGCTCATTCGTGTTACCTCAAAGCCTTGGTCTGCAATGATTTTTTCAACCCTGTTTGCTTTCTGCAACACATTTTCCGACTTTGCGGATTTGCACCTTGCAATGAACAAAAACTGTCTTGCTGTTGAAGTTTCCGTCTGAATACTGTCAAGAAATTTTAAATCCTTGTTCAGAATTTTTCTGACCTTTTCATTACTTTCTTCTTCAATTCTGTCTTTGATATAGCTTTTGTTTGTGTCAAAACACTCACAGGAATCGGTACAGGTTATCTCAATATCAGGCACAGCAGAAAGAATCATCATAAGGTGACGAATCTTGATTTCAATGTTGATGTGCGACAACACAGAAATATTTGTAGGCTGTACCATAAAGAAAACAAGCTCGTCTTTACCAACCTTTAAGCCGTTTTTGGTAAAGGTCTTTATACCGATTAAGTACTGCGTTGATTTGCCCTTCCTTTTTTTCTTAATTCTTGATTTACGCATTTTGTGTTTTTCCTCCATATCATAGTAATTTCGCAGGCACACAAAACTTGTTAACAACAAGCCAAGTGTGCGAATTGGGTGCAGCGTCACGCTGCCCATATAAACTCTTGTTGTGTTGAAATAAAATACTTCACAGCATAGCGGATAAAATCAAGCACAGTTGTATCTTCAAGTCGGATTGTAAGGAAACCGAAGCATAGAGTTACAACAAGTGGCAGAAAAAACTGTGTCTGTGCAAACATAAGCACAGACAACAAAAGCGCTATACAGATAATTGCAAAATCTCTCAAACTCCACAGCCATAAGTTGGCTGTGGCTTTTAAGTTTTTCGGATATAAATATGTGGTCATTTAATTCTCCTCACTTCGTAGCTCTCGCTACACTTCTTGTTAGGTTTACTGCTGTTGTAGTTGCGTGAACAATGCTTGTCATATTCACCTTTACAGATGAATCAAGACCAAACTGCTGTGCTATTCTCGGTACTTCGTTTGCCGACAGCATAATGCCTAACCCCAACAACATATTACCGGGAAATGTGAGAAGTCCGAGGAACAACAGAGTTGTCTGCAAAAATGCCGTTAAGCAAAGTGCCGCAATTTGTTTCATCCACTGATTAAAACCGTCCTGATAACCTCTCGGAACGCTGAACATATACAGAGAGCCTACTGCCATTTGAATCAAAAGTATTCCGCCTCTCTTTATATTTGCGAAAAAGATCTTAATAACGCAATAAGCAAAGGCTATCATACATAACAGATTCAGTAACCCAAATGTTGTCTGTGTTGATACTGCAAAACAGCCTTCTAAAACGCTTGTGCTTTGTCCCGACAAATTGAGGCTTTGCTGTCCTGCCATTATAGATGACAAATCTCTTGAAAAAGTGTTTTGCAGACTGATACAGAATTTGTACAATTCCACAGGCACAACCCCAAAAAGAGAACAGGCGAAAAATCCTTTTAGAACATTGATTGCAGTTGTCTTAATGTTGGCTCTGCCGTTTTGGTATTCTATCGCTACATCAAATACGGCGACAACCGTTCCTGCAACGAACAAACCCCAGCCGAACAAGGTGAATAGATTGATTGTTGCCTGAACCCATTCAATGTCGAAAATATCAGCACCCATATTGCCCATCATTGTGAAGAAGTCAGCCACGGCATTGTAAATGGTTTCATAAAACCACTGAAGCATTGTGTTCCATATTGCGTTTGAGATTTGTTCACCGAGAAAGTCAAATGTACTGCCGATAGCATCGCCTATTCCTCCGATAAAATCTCCTAACCAATCAAACATTTAATCCCCTCTTTTCTATCCCAGTACTGTCCAGATATACAGAGGAGCGGTCAGCGAAAATACAAGACATCCGAAAAGGATTGCAGGTGCAGTAAATTCAAACTGACCGTGTTTTCGATAATCCATATACGCTGTTGCAAGTTTGACAAAGAACAGAATTGCAAGAATCATATCAACAGCAGGAAAAACTACATTATTAACTACGTTTTTGATTTGTGTTTGAGCCGCCGTCCAAGTGCTTTCTATCGCACTTGAAACATCACCTGCGGCGAATACCGTTACTGCCGATATTGCAAACAAAACAGCAACAACGGCAACAGTCAGAAAAATCTTTAAAAGTTTTATTCTATTACTTTTTACTTTCATTTAGATAACCTCCGTTTTCTTCAATTCCTTTTCCGATATATATTTCACCTTGATATTAAGCTTCTCGGCAAAGATAATTTCCTTTTTCATACCCTCTGTTATTTCATCACCGAACACCCATACTTCATCACATACCCACAGCAGAGAAATTCCTGCCTGCATACCGAGTTTTCTTTCGTCAGGGATTTCATCATCTAAAATGAGGGCGTAAAAATGCGGTATGACAGGAGCCATACCGCACTTAAATATATATCGGGCATATCGTTTTGCGTTTTCAATGTTTCCGGAAATGTTGCCACTCAGTGGTGAACATATATATGCCCTTCGCATTATTCATCATCCTCATCTTTCTTTTTGATTTTGATAATTACAACAGATACAAGTCCGCCCAAGGCTACTGCACCAAGTCCAATCCAAAAACCGATATTTGAGTTATCGCCCGTCTGTGGCTTTTCAGGTTCAGGCTGTGGATGAATTTTAACGGTCTGATTCTCGTCCTCAATATCTGTGTGTGTGGCAATTTCTACATCTTCACTGTACAGAGATTCAAAGACGACAATATCGGTTTCTTTTGTAACAGCAGAGCCGTCAAAGGTGAAAGACACAGTTACTTCACCGTTTGATGTTTCCGGAGTGAATGTTACTTCAGAGGTAATTTCTTCATCGTCAACTACAAACGGCTTTCCTGTTTTCTTATCCATTAAAACACCTTTTAAAGTGTATTCCTTGTTAGGTACAAGATGTCTGAAACTTACAACATCATCAATGGTAACTGTTTCTCCTGCTGTGACTTCCTTTTCTCCGTCAATAGTTGCTGTGGTTTTCAGTTTGGGGATTTTATCGTTTTCCACTGTGATTTCAATTACTTCATCATTCTTTGATACAGTAACGGGATAGGTTTCAGCGTTTGGCAGATAACCCTCGGCAGGTCTTAATTCACACACAATGTACTGACCGTAAGGAATATTGAAAAATTCAAACACACCGTTCTCATCTGATTTTGCTGTGAGGATTGAGTTTTCTTCCGTAAACTCTGTTTCATCAGTGCTAAATAAACCGAACAACGCACCACTAATATTTTCGCCTGTTTCACGGTCAATCTTCAAGCCTTTGATTGTTCCGTAAGCAAGTTCATTTCTAATTGGTTCTCCGTTGTTTACTGTAATATTTACAGTTGCAATATTCTGCCCTACGTATTCAAACACAACGGGATATTTCTCATCAGAGAGAATATAATGAATGTCCGTTTTTATTTCCTTAACATAGTAACCGCCAAACGGAAGATCTGTTGCAAAAGTTGCCTTACCGTTTTCATCACAAGTTATGATTTCAACTAGTCCGTCCTTTGGAATAACCGTACCGTTTGATGCTTTAATATCCTCATCGGCATAAAGTCCGAAAGAAACACTTTTGATTTCATTACCATTACCGATACCAAAAGTTTCGTCCTGTTCAAGAATTTTTAAAAGGTCGATTTCCACCTTCTGTCTTTCATTTACAAATGAAGTTGATGTGTTTGTCACCTTTTCGTTCTGTCCTGCATAGGTGAGTTCAATATGATTTACTGTCTTGTTCAGAACAGTTCCGTTAGGAGCGACGGTTTCTACAACACGATATTTACCGAGGTAAAGTTCGTTACTTGTTGCTGTACCTTTTTCGTTTGTTTTCAGGGTTGCAACAAGTGTATCCTTCTTCACTCTTACTGTACCGTCAGGAGTTGTGATGTCCTCGTCAGCATAGATTTCAAAGACAGCACCTGACAAACCGCTTACAGAATATTCAGGCTGATAGATGGTCGGAAGTGCAATATCATTTCCGTTTTCATCTGTATATCCGCCGCCTATTGCAGTTACATTTGAGAAAATCTCGCCTGTTTTTTCTACGGTAATTGTACCTTTCTGCGGTGTGTTTTTCTTCTCTGTTTTTACGATTGTAACGCCGTTTTCCTCACTTGTGTTTTCTGCTGTAATGTCAAAATATACAGGAGTGCTGTCGAGGATATATCCGTATAGAGCCTGAACCTCTACTATGGAATATCCTTTTCCATATGGTAGAGTTTCAGGTGTGATAAGACAGCCTTCCTCATTTGTATAGAAAGTATCAATCTTTGTAACAGTTGGATAAGTATATTTCATTGTTACAAGCTCGCCCTTTGGATTGTAAATCTGAAAGCCTGCGCCTGCATATGGAATCTGCTTGCCTGTTTCAGAATCCACCTTTACTATCTTTACATAACTTTCAAGACCTGCGTTGTTAATTAGATACTTATAGGTCTTGCCGTTTTCGTTTATGAACACATCAAAGTCCTTTATGAACTCCGTTCCGTCCCAACCTTTGGTCTGATGAACAGTGTATGTGCCGTATGGTAAATCTTTAGTTTCTGCAAAGCCGTATTCATCACATAGAAGTGTATCTCTTTCCGTTTCTTTTGCTTTACTGTAACTGCCCGACGACTTGAGATACACCTGAAACTCTGCGCCCTTTTCAGGAGTTTCTATTTTTGTACTTCCATCATCGGTATGCTTGATTATAGAGATTTTCCCCTTTGTAATGTCTTCGGTAACACTCATTGAAATTGAGTTGTTTTCGACTGTATAATTTTTCGCTTCCGCACCTATATGATATTCGGTTTCATCGAGCAGATAACCCTCGCTCGGCTCAATTTCTTTCAAAATCCAGTTATCTCCGCATACATAGTATGAGGTTGTGAAACTTCCGTTTTTGTCTGTGGTGTATTTATCAACAAGTTTTCCGTTATTGTAGATGCCGTAAACTGCACCTGCAAGTGTTGCGTTTCCCTGTGCTGTTTTCGTTTCGGCATCGGTTTTGGTGACAGTCAAACTCCACTTTTTAAGGATATTTGCAAATGAAACTGTGGCAGTTTTGCCTGACTCCACCTTAACAGTTTTACTGTTCTGTTTTGCATATTTTCCCTCTGTGTTTTCGGTTACTGTGTAAGTACCGGGCACAAGGTCTGTCAACTTAAATTCACCCTTTGAGTTCGTTTTTACGGTCTTATTAAAATTTTCACCCTTAACTATAAACTCAATATTTGCAACATTTCCGTCCTCGGAGGTTTTTACAAGTTTCAGATTACCTGAGCTTGTCTTTACTTTTAAATATGCTCTTATCGGGTCTGCATCATTTTCAACACCTGTGATTACATCCTGCAAACTTGCATCACCATACGGAACAAGCACAGTTTTGCCCACATCCGGCATCGACTTTGCAGAATTAAAGGTTAATGCATCATTTACTGCTGAAGTTGAGGTTAATGTCAATTTATTTCCCGATTTTGTGGCTGTAATTCCGTTTGTTGTTTTGAAAGTAAACTCATCAAGAATTTTGTTGCTATCAGTAAGTGTAACAGAATATTTTCCATCACTATACTTCATTTCATAGGTTTCTGCCTTTGATGCGATTGCTGATGCAAAGCTTGGAACAGTTGAATAGTTTGCAAGGCTTTTTGAAATTGCATTGTAAACCGACTTAACACCTGGGTTTGCACCGCCTGCACAAATGCCGTCTATATATTTTGTGTTGGTGCATTTGTAACCGTCATTTGTACTTCTGCAACCTGACACAAACTCCCAGACAATGAGCTGTGTTGCAATCCATTTCTGATCTTCTGTACCGCTTAAATTCTTTCCCGAACCGGGTTTACCATACAGCAGAGCAAGGTTAATTGCTTTCTGCTTTGCAGTACCTAAATTTTTCCACACAGTCGAACCGTTTTCCGTCAATGAATTGCCTGAAAACAAGCTGTGACCGGGTTCAATGCAGTAGGCTTCTTTTCCGTCTGCAAAAATCTTGCACAGTTCTTCGCCGGGAGTTCCGACCGTGTAACCATCGCTGACAGTTGTCTGCTGAAATTTGATTGTATTGCCCGTGCTGTCATAACAATAATCAAAAGTGATTGTAACCTTATCACCGCTTGCCGCACTTACGGGGAGAGTAAACATTGTGCTAAATGCGATGAGAACAACAAGTAGTATTGCCATTATTCTTGTAAATTTCTTGTTTTTGATTAAATTCGTCATATTAAAAATCCTTTCATAAAAAATATGGGGCAAGATTTTACCCTTGCCCCGATTGATGTTTTATTCTGTTTTTAATCCAATCATAGATTCATCATCTGCCTTTCATCGTAATCTTCATCTATATCATCGGACTGCTTACCGCCGTCCGTTATATTGACATACTCGCCGATAATGCTCAGCGCCTCGCAGTAACTGCCTGATTTTGTAACACGACCGCACATTTCTTTTGCCTCATCTGCCATACCGTTTTGCTTTAAGGTATGACTTGCAATTCCCATCAGATTGAAAATATTGCCGTCCTGACCTATCAATTCACAGTCGGGTTTGACCTTTTCAGCTTTGTTCTGCTCAGGTTCAAAACCGCCCAGCTTGTTATTCACATAATCGGAAAGCCAAGTTCCGGCAAAGGCTGTATATGACTGCAATCGCCACATTGACAGTTTGCCCACATCAAGGTGAACATTATCAAAGGGATAGAGAATGCAGGTAACGCCCTCATTTTGAAACACAGACACATCATCGAATTTTGTGTCATCAAGAAGTATTCCGTTTTCTGTGAGAATATCATTTATACCGTCAACCCATTCCTTTACTTCACCTCCGCAACCTTGGAGGATTAGTCCTTCCTTGTTATTCATCTTTCTTAAATCACTTGTTGTAATGTTTTTAATTGTCATTTACATTTTCCTTTCACATAAAAATAGCACCCACAATTAAGTGAGTGCTGAAAAATTGGCTGTCGGGACACCCGACTAACAATATACCACATATATTTTGTTGCTTTCTGCTACTACATTAAATGACAGGTCACTTGGAACTATGCCGTCATTTTTGTAGTAGTGTGCCACATACTCTATATCGGCATAACAGTCTGCAATCAAACTTTGTGTATCATCATAGTATGATGCATTTGTAGGTGAGAACCAACTTGCGTTGCCTGTGTTAAGAGAACTGTCATATTTCATACCAAGCTGTTTGCCGTAGCTTATGGCTGAATTTACAGCAGAAGTTACATCAACACTTTTCTTCTCTGTGGGTGGTTGTGTTATCTTTTCGGTCGGTTTCTCTGTTGCTTTTTGAGTAGGTTTTTCTTTGGTTGCTTTGGTTTTCTGCTCCGTATCTTTTGGTATTGAACCTTGCTTTGCTTGAGTTGGTTCAGTTGCCGAAACAACCGACGGATTTTGCCCACTGTCGGCTTTTTCTTCGGATTTGGTATCCGTTTTCAAAGATTTTGTTTCTTGCGATACTGTGGGGTTTACCGTGGTTTCTGCTGTTACAGTAGTTTCAATCTTACTTGTTGTATTGCTTACAAAAGTTGTTTCAGATACAGAAACATCCGCAGTTTTTGAAACTACGGATGTCCTAATATCATTATTTGCTTTTTCTTCTGCTGTACAAGCCGTGAATGTTCCTGCCGCTAAAATCAATGTAAACATAATTGCGATTTTCTTTTTCATGCTATCGCCGTCCTTTCAAGCAACAAGTATATCCAAAGATTTTGAAATGTCCAGAGAATTTTACTACATACTCTGCAAAAAGTTTTCCGATTCATCTTCCGACATATTCTCAGTTTCTGATTCTGCCTGCTGTTCGTCGAGTGACTGATGATATGCTTCCATAACCTTGTTGTTTAGTAAAGTCCTGGCTTCTTTGGAAATTGGGTGGGCAATCTCGTTGAAATGTTTTTCACCGTTATCATCAACATATACATTTGCAGGCATAGCAACAAACAGACCCTTTGCTGAATTCATAATTCTTACGCCGTGAACAACTACAGCACCACCGATTGTGACGCTGGCAAAGGCTTTTGTTTTGCTTTCTTCAAGACTTATGATCTTGTCAATTTTCACCTTGATATATGGCAGTTTCTTTTTCTGATTGTTGTTTTTGTTTCCTTTGAAATTTGTATTCTGTGCCATTATTAAATTTACCTCCAATTTAGTGTTTCTGTTTTTCTGCCCACAACAGAGAAAGATGCACAAGTGCGTCTTTCTGTTCTTCTTCGGACAGACTGTCAAGGAAATCTTCAAGAGTGTAATTTTCCTCGAATTCTTCTGCAAATTCATTGCAGTTATCGCAGATTTTCTCTTTACGCACAACTACCGAATCGTCATCAAGCTTTGTAAATGACAACACATCATTGTACTTAAACCCGATATATTTTCTAATTTCATATGGAATTGTGATTCGTCCTCTCTTTCCGAGAAACCTATATAATTTCATCGTTATTCATCCTCACTTCCTTCAAATTCATGCTTTTCTCTGCAATCATCACAGATGCAGTCGCAGTCACATACTTCATCTTTGCATCTTTCAAGAATAATTAAGCCATCTGTGGCTGTAATCTTGATAATCGAACCTGATATGATGCCTGATACAATTAATAAATCAAGCGGCATGCTGATGTATACTCTATTTTCCATGGTAAACAACATTCTCCTTTATAATTTTATTCACTTCTCTTGTTTGGTTTGTATCAAAAAAGTTGAGTTGATACGGCTTTGACCGTTCACGCTCACGCATATCATAATTTGATATTATAATTTCGTGGAATTTCTCTCCCGGTTTATACTTTTGAGCCATACTGTGAACTCTCGTAAACCTCAAAAAGTAACATCCTTTATACAAGTTTCTGCTTTCTTCACAATCGTTATATGAAAGCAGGAATTTCCCTTTGATTCCGAAAAGAGTATCACGAAGTCGCAAATGGTCATCCCAATTAAAACCACAAGAATAAAAGTGTTCAGTTTTAATATAGGGAGGATCACAATAAAAGAAAGTATCTTTTCGGTCATAATGGTTTATCAGCGTTTGAAAGTCCTGATTTTCAATTACCACATTTGACATTCTCACACTTACATCTTCTATCAACCTAAATAGACTTCGTATAGAAAAGGGTTGACAGGCAAAAGATTTTCCACTGCTTGAATAACTGTATCGCAGTAATTTTAGAAACATAACTGCTCTGCGAATATCATAATCCGTTGCAGATTTACTAAATAGTTCTATAATTTCTTTAGCTTGAGGTTCAGGTAACATTATTTTAGTAAGTTCTGTTTCCTCGTCAATAAAGTCGTTTCTAAAATTTTTGTGCTTAAAAAAGTCTTTGAGTACATTAAAATCATCTCTTGAATTAAGAGGATAGAACCCAAGTTCTTTTAAAAAAGCCATGGGTCTTTCCTTTATGCAATGAAACAAATTTACAAGGTCTTGATTATAATCGTTGTAAACCTCAAATTTGTCCGGCTTTGATTTGCCAAGCATTACTGCTCCTGAACCACCAAAAGGTTCAACATATCGGTAGTATTCCAATGGAATAACCTGATAAATAATAGGTAATATTGAAGTCTTATTACCTACCCATGTTACGGGTGTTTTGATATTATCCACCTCCTGTGGCAATATCAATCGCCCCTGAAACGACAAAAAGCCGTTGATTAAATTAAAAAATCTAACCAACGGCTTATATATATATGAAAACCGATATCAGTCGTTTGGAACGATTGATATCAGTTGTTATTTTTATTATGTTTTACTGTTTTCGTTGACCTGTTTAATTATCTTTCCTATTTCAGATATTACATTCACTGTAACAGCATTTCCGGCTTGTTTATAAAGCTGGGAATCCGACATTCCTGTTGCAAGGACTTTATCAAACTGCTCATCTGTAAAGCCTTGCAATCTCCAACACTCTCTTGGAGTAAGCTTTCTTATTCTGCCGATATGAATTTTCTTTTCCTTATCCACGAATACAACAAGGGGATGTTCCTCATCATCTGTAAGGTTGTAATCTTCTATGAACACAGCAGAATGTTCTCCTTTTCTATTGCTGATGTCGGATGCGTGACGGGCTGTAATGCACCTTGCAATTTCGGTCATTTTAGGGTCAGGGTTCATATCAATAAAGTAATATGCCTGAGTTTGGGATGTTGTAAGGGTGTGTGCAACTTGGTTTCCAACTCGTCCACGCCTTGAATTTTGTCCCAAAAAAGCTGTATCAATGCTGTCACCGGGATAGGCAATTTGGTATCCGTCCTTGGTATTTACCTTTATCGGAAGTCCAAATTCCTCTATGCTATACAGACCTGTTCTGCCACCAAAGCCACCGGCATTACTTGTTAATGTAATACTTGTTCCTTCTGAGGAATATATGCGGTCACCTTCTTTGCCCGGGTATCTTTGTACAGTAGTTTTAGAATTTGTCTGCGTGAAAGATAATACTTGTCCGGCACATTTTTCTCTATGAAATCCGATAATATACAATCTTTTTCTGGATTGCGGAACTCCGAAATTTTTGCTGTTAAGCACTTGCCATACGACATCATACCCCAATTCGTCCAACGAACTGAGGATTGTTTTAAATGTCCTGCCTTTGTTATGACTAAGCAGTCCGGGTACATTTTCAAGGAACAGATACTTAGGTCTTTTAACGGAAGCAATTCTTGCAATTTCAAAGAACAGCGTTCCTCTGGTATCTTCAAATCCTTTCCTTTGTCCTGCAATTGAAAAAGACTGACAAGGGAATCCTCCTGTAATAAGGTCGATATGGGGTAACTGTTCGGGTATGATTTTTCTTGCATCTTCAAAGTAAAGTTCGCCTCCTGTATCATACATTGCTTCATATACCTGCTTTGCATATTTGTCGATTTCACAATATCCTATGCATTCAAAACCGCCGATGGCTTCAAGACCTGAACGGAAACCGCCTATACCGGCAAACATATCAAAAAATTTGATTGCCATAAATCTTCATACCTTTGAAGATTTGTTTTATACTCACCTCACTGTTTCATAATCATTTCATTATCTTCATCAAACGTTTCTTCTTCAACTGCTGATGAAGATTGGTTTTCAGCTTCAATTTCTTCCTGCGAAAGTTTTCTGAATACATCTTCACTGGGAACAACACCAAGAGAACGACCGTTGTCCCAATCAGGAAAAATCGTACCCATATCATCTACGGCTCGAACTGTACCTCTTGTACCGGATGGCACAGGAGAATATGGGTCGTTCATACAGATAAGCTCGATTCTTGTGCCGGGTGGATACATCTGCTTAACGCTTTCAGCAAGTCTGCGCTTTCTATCAAATTTATTCAAGTTTATTACCTCCATAATTGAATTCGTAATCTTGTTGAATTTAAGTAGGACTTCTGATTTTTGTTTTCATATGTCTAACCTCCGTTATTAAATTTTTTGTTGTCATCAGATTTGATGTCTTTTCTTTTATGACTACTTTCATTATCAAAAGAGTAATCGTTACGCCTATCAAAGTTAGGCTTTTGTTTCATTTGTCGCTCAAACTTTCTAAGTTCAGGTGTGTCTGTAAAGTACATTAAAATCTCCCTTTCTTTGTAAAATAAAAAAAGCAACCGTCTTAATCTAAATTAAAACGATTGCAATAAAAAAAGAGCCAATTACTATATATCAAAATATAGTGATTGACTCATATGTTTGATTGTATTAAATTAAGCGAGAAAGATGTCAGTTCTTCTGTTCTTTGATTAGATTCTGCAGTTTTTCAACGGCATCATCTTTTGAATCAGAATCTTTAACAATCTGAATAATCGAGTTCATAAGAACATCGAATTGCTTATCAGTCATATTCTGTTCCATATCCTTTCCTTTCCGGCTTGCCAAAATAGATAATTTCTGCAAACCGAAAACTTAATAAAAACAAAGGCTCATAGAATATACTATGAGCCTCGTTGTGGCTCCCCCAACTGGGCTCGAACCAGTGACATCATGATTAACAGTCATGCGCTCTACCGACTGAGCTATGGAGGATCATATTAAGTTTTCGGCAACAACTTTTGGTCGAAGCCTTTCCTCAAACTAAGAGATAATGTTGGGTATATTTGTGTACACTCGCACTACCGACTGAGCTATGGAGGATCATATTAAGTTTTCGGCAACAACTTTTGGTCGAAGCCTTTCCTCAAACTAAGAGATAATGTTGGGTATATTTGTGTACACTCGCACTACCGACTGAGCTATGGAGGA
>OLIR01000062.1_pt1 | contig 85486 bp, 67 predicted proteins | sample 1609741 | NCBI WGS metagenome assembly OLIR01 (sample SAMEA4350169, study PRJEB24818) | metagenome | biome: human; feature: gut; material: faeces | place: Denmark | collected 2013-09
GCCGCTGCGCACTCCTCTTACAGCAGTTCTGCCAGCAGATAGCCGTCGGCCTGTGTCATCACCAGCATGTTGTCCATTAACAACAAACACCCCTTAAAATAAAACAAAACGATATGATAGAAATAAGCAACCTTAAATACAGATATGCAGGCGCAAAGCAATATGTGTTCAACAACTTCAGCCTGTCTCTCAGCGAGAACAACATCTACGGACTGCTCGGCAAAAACGGCATGGGCAAGTCTACCCTGCTCTACCTCATCAGCGGACTGCTGCGCAAGGAGCAAGGCACGATAACCATAGACGGCATCGAGACCGACCGCCACGACCCTGCCGTGCTGAGCGAGATATTCCTCGTGCCCGAGGAGTTTGAGCTGATGCCGATGAGCCTCGACGCCTATGTCAAGATGAACGAGCCGTTCTATCCGCGCTTCAGCCGCGAGGTGCTCAACAGCTGTCTGAGCGATTTTGAGCTTACGCCCGACATCAACCTGAAGGAGCTGTCTATGGGACAGAAGAAGAAGGTGTACATGAGCTTCGCCCTGGCAGCCAACACCAAGCTGCTGCTGATGGACGAGCCTACCAACGGATTAGACATTCCGTCGAAGAGCCAGTTCCGCAAGGTGGTGGCAAACAACATGAGCGACGACCGCACCATGATAATATCAACCCATCAGGTGCACGACGTTGAGTCGCTGCTCGACCACATCATGATACTCGACCACTCTGAGCTGCTGCTCAACGAGTCGGTGGCCGACATCTGCAGCAAATACAGCTTTGAGTTCCGCTCAATGGGCGAGCCGGCCGACGACGTTATCTACGCCGAGCCGTCGCTACAGGGCAACGCCGTGATAACACGCAGACGCGAGGACGAAGACGAAACTCAGCTCAATCTCGAACTGCTCTTCAACGCCGTAACAAAGAAGCTGCTGCCGCGCGAATAACTGCCGATGCAGCACAAGACACACATAGAACATAAGATTAAAAACGATTCAAGATGAGCAACTTTAATACAAAACGATTCATACAAACCTTTAAATGGTCGATGCAGGCCACCAAGAAAGAGATAGCAACCATAGCCGGATGCATGTTTTTCCTATACCTGGTGCCGTTCATAATATCGGTGATGTCAAGCCACGGCGAGCCCGACATTATTGTTGAAAGCAACATACAAAGCGCAACAATCACATGCACCTTCTTTTTCACTTTCTACTTAACTATCAGCGGATGCTGGATTATGAACAACATGAAGACCAAGGAGCAGCGCATAACGTTCAAGATGCTGCCGGCATCCGACCTCGAGAAGTTTATCGTCCGCGCACTATACATCACGGTGGTATGGGTGCTTATCGGCGTCGTAGCGTTCTGTCTGGCCGACTTCTGCCGCATGCTGATTTGCTTCATATCAGGCTCTCACGGAACCTACAGCACCATACCCGACGTGCTCAACATGTGGTTTGGCCCGGCAAACACACACTCAATGCGCATGACAGCCTGGGGGCTGGACTTTATTGCAGGCGTTCTGGCCGTCAATGCATGGGCATTCTGGGCTCACTCGTTCTACGTTCTGGGCGGAGCCTTCTTCCGTCGACGCCAGTTTATACTTACCTCATGCGCTCACTTCGCACTCGGCATACTGTCGCTGATGATAATATCCTATATCCCTAAGGAAAACATCATTCTGGCAATCGAGAAGAGCCAGAATCTCGTGAACACCATTGCTTATGTTTATACGGCCGTCGCCATAATGGTCGGTCTGCTAAACTGGTGGCTGACCTACAGGCTGTTCAAGCGCTCGCAAGTTATCAACAATAAATGGATCAATCTATGAGCAATTTCAACTATAGCCGTTTCGGCATCACATTCAGATGGATTGAGCGATACTCACGCAATACAATGATAAGAGTATTGTTCCTCGCTCTCGCAGTATATCTGTTTATTCTTCTGATGAACACCGTCACCGCAAGCTACAAAGGCATTCCGGCCGACATGCAGCAGCTTACGCTGATAAGGGCGATAAGAAGCTGCGGCATGGCCTACTTCTTCTGGGTTATCATCAGCGGAACATGGTTTTGCCAGAACATCAAGACCAAGCAGCAGCGCATAACGGTAAAGATGCTGCCGGCAACAGCCCTTGAGAAGTTTCTCTCTCACATGGCATGGCTCGCCATACAGCTTATAGGCATGGCCCTTATGTTCTGCCTTGCCGACGTGATACGAGTGGCGCTGTTCGCCGCATTGGGACTCGACTGGATACAATGGGGCATCCCTGTGTTCTTCAACATAAGCCGCGTGGCCGGCGACATGTACATCCTTGGCGTCAAGTCGGCAGCCGTCTATGCGGCATGTGCGGCATGGCTGCTTTGGGCACAGTCGCTCTATGTTCTCGGAAGCATATTGCTAAACCGCTACAATAGCGTCATCGTCTCAGCCATACACGTCATACTCATCGTTGCACTGGTATGGATTGTATCCAAATCCAGCAGCGGTTCGGCAACAGCAGATATTACAATGACGGCAGAAACCGCGGCATATACAGCAATGACGGCATTCGCCCTATTGGGCATATTCAACTGGGTTATGGCCTACAGGCTATACAGCCGCATGCAGGTGATAAACAACAAACTGATTAATTTATGAAGTTCAACAACGACAAAGCCATATACGTACAGATAGCAGACCGCCTTTGCGACGAGATTCTGACCGGTAAGTATAACGACGACGAGCGCATTCCGAGCGTACGCGAATATGCCGTGCTGCTCGAGGTGAACACTAACACCGCCGTAAAGTCGTATGATCTTCTGGCATCCGCCGGCATAATATACAACAGGCGAGGACTGGGCTACTTTGTAACGAAGGGAGCCAAGAATATGATTCTGCAGGAAAGGCGCGAACAGTTTATGGAGGAAAAGCTGCCCGAACTGTTCCGCAACATGGAGATGCTCGGCATAACAATAGCCGACATAAGCGAAGCCTGGGACAAAAGAGGCTGACGAACATCATGCGTGCCACGGCAAGCGGCAGGCGCACTGGCCGCCGGGAACGGGCATACCGCCACTCTCTCTAACCATCGAAAAACCACAATTGACGGTATCGCCGACACCTGCACACGCTTGCCGGGGCATCGCATGAAAAAAAACATTGCTCATGATGCAACCTGAAACCAGGTTATTACGTCTAATGATATAAAAGGAAAATACAATGATACATCTGAAGGACATCAACAAGACCTACAATAACGGACAGCCGCTGCACGTGCTCAAGGGCATCAACCTCGACATAGAGCAGGGCGAGTTTGTGTCTATCATGGGGGCGTCGGGCTCGGGCAAGTCCACGCTGCTCAACATTCTGGGCATTCTCGACAACTACGACTCGGGCGAATACACCCTGGCAGGCACGCTGATAAAGGATCTGTCGGAGACGCGCGCCGCCGAATACCGCAACCGCATGATAGGCTTCATCTTCCAGTCGTTCAACCTCATTGCCTTCAAGACTGCCGTTGAGAACGTTGAGCTGCCGCTGTTTTATCAGGGCGTCGGCCGCAGGCAGCGCCACCGCATGGCCATGGAGTATCTCGAAAGGCTCGGACTGGAGCAGTGGGCAAACCACTATCCCAACGAGATGTCGGGCGGACAGAAGCAGCGCGTGGCCATAGCAAGGGCTCTGATAACCAAGCCGCAGATCATTCTTGCCGACGAACCTACCGGTGCGCTTGACTCAAAGACCAGCGTGGAGGTGATGAAACTGCTGAAGAAGCTCAACGAGGACGACGGCATGACCATTGTTGTGGTTACTCACGAGAGCGGCGTTGCCAACGAGACCAACAAGATTGTGCATATAAAGGACGGTCTGATAGGCAACATAGAGACCAACTTCGACCATCACGCTTCGCCGTTCGGCATCGACGGAATGATGAAGTAACACGGCGCCATGCGCTTGAAATGGCGGTCTAAAGGCTGCCTGAACAATTAATGAAAAACATTCAACGACAATAACATGAGAGACGTTTTAGCTGAGATATGGAGCACCGTAAGGCGCAACAAGCTGCGCACCGCGCTGACAGGCTTTGCCGTGGCATGGGGCATCTTCATGATTATCTTCCTGCTCGGAGCCGGCAACGGACTCATCAACGCCCAGAAAATACAGAGCGACAGGTTTCTCGACAACTCTATGATGGTGGGCGCAGGGTATACGTCGAAGGCTTACGACGGTCTGAAAGAAGGCCGGCGCATAACCCTCAATGACAAAGACAAGGCCCTGACCGACCAAAGCTACAAGCAATATGTGGAGGACACCGGAGCCGAACTGCAACAAAGCGGCATAACGCTTACAAAGGACGCCAACTACGTGAGCGTCACTCTGTCGGGCGTTTATCCCAACGAGGTGAAGATAAACAAGAAGGAGATGCTCTACGGCAGGTTTATCAACCAGATCGACATAGAGCAGTCGCGCAAGTCGCTCGTGCTGAGTGAGGACGACGCAAAGGAGCTTTTGCCCGGCGACGTGAGCAATCTCGTCGGCCAGTATGTCAACGTCGGCGACATGGCTTTCCGCGTGGTGGGCATCTACGAGGCCGACAAGAGCGGCATGAACAGAGGAGCGTTCATCCCGTTCACCACATTCCGCACCATATACAACAAAGGCGACGAGGTTGGCAACATCGTTTTCTCCTTCCACGGACTTGAAACAGAGAAGGACAACGAGGAGTTTGAGACACAATACAGGGCACGCATCAACGGCAATCACCGCGCCGCTCCCGACGACGAAGGTGCCGTGTGGATATGGAACCGCTTCACACAGAACATGCAGATGAACAAGGGCATTGGCATAATACAGACCGCCCTGTGGATAATAGGTCTGTTCACGCTGCTCAGCGGCATCGTAGGCGTGAGCAACATCATGCTGATAACCGTCAAGGAGCGCACCCGCGAGTTCGGCATACGCAAGGCCATCGGAGCCAAGCCGCTGTCGATATTGCGCCTGATCATCACCGAGAGCATCATCATCACCACCTTCTTCGGCTACATTGGCATGGTGCTGGGCGTGGCTGCCAACGCATATATGGACGCTACGATAGGCCGGATGAAGGTAGACAGCGGACTGTTTGAAGCCACGATGTTCTACAATCCCACTGTCGGCATCGGCACATGCATATCGGCTACGGTAGTGATGATCGTTGCCGGAACGCTTGCCGGACTGATTCCTGCACGCAAGGCTGCCAAGATAAGACCTATCGAAGCGCTGAGAGCGGAATAAGTTTTTTTAATTCATAATTCACAATTCATAATGCATAATTGGGATGAGGGCAATTCATAATTTACAATTGGGATGGTAGAAAACAATAAAGGAATATTTTCTTAATTCTTAATTGGAAAGGCAGAAACAGCAAAAGCATGTTTTCTTAATTCTTAATTCATAATTCTTAATTAGAAAAGATGAGATTTGACATAGACCGTTACCGCGAGATTCTCGACACGCTTACGAGAAACAAGAGCCGCAGCTTCCTTACCGGATTCGGCGTATTCTGGGGCGTGTTCATGCTTGTGTCGCTTCTCGGAGGAGGACAAGGACTGAAAGAGTTGCTGCAGAAAAACTTTGAAGGCTTTGCCACCAACTCGGCGATAATATGGGCACAACCCACCACCAAGCCTTATGCCGGATTCCGCAAAGGGCGCCAGTGGAGCATGGTTTACAAAGATGTGGAGCGCCTCAAGCAGCAGGTGCCCGAGCTCGAAGTTGTCTCGCCGGTGCTGTCCCACTGGGGAGGCAGCGCCACCTTCAGCGACAAGAAGTCGTCGTGCTCAATGAAAGGCCTGCTGCCGAACTATCAGGAGGTGGAAGCGCCCAAGATGTACTACGGCCGCTACCTAAACGACATGGACATTAAGCAGAACCGCAAGGTGTGCGTTATAGGCAAGAAGGTTTATAAAGACCTGTTTCCGGGCGGCGGCGATCCGTGCGGAAAGATGATATGCGTAGACAAGATCTACTATGACGTGGTAGGCGTCGACTACAGTTCGGGCAACATGAACATCAACGGACGCACAGAGGAGTCGGTAGTGGTGCCGCTGACACTGATGCAGAAGGCCTACAACCTCGGCGACAGCGTCCACATGATATGTGTAACGGCAAAGCCGGGCATAACCATGAACAGCATATCCGACAAGATGAGAAGCGTGGTGGCACACGCCCATCAGATTGACCCTGCCGACGAAAAAGGCATCATGGTGTTCAACACCGAGGTGCTCTTCGGCATGCTCGACAATCTTTTCAACGGCGTAAACTTCCTCATTCTGCTCGTCGGCATAGGCACACTGCTCGCCGGAGCCATCGGCGTGAGCAACATCATGATGGTTACGGTGCGCGAGCGCACAACAGAGATAGGCATACGGCGAGCCATAGGAGCCACGCCGCGCAACATTCTCGGACAGATAATAACCGAGAGCGTCATACTTACGGCCGTGGCGGGCATGAGCGGCATACTGTTCTCCGTGATAATACTCGAGATGCTTGAACTCGGCAACACGTCCGACGGCATCGTGACTGCCCATTTCCAAGTGAAATTCTGGACTGCCATTGGCGCCATCGTCCTGCTCAGCATTCTCGGCGTACTGGCCGGCCTGGCTCCGGCTGCAAGGGCAATGAGCATAAAGCCGGTGGACGCCATGAGAGACGAATAGGCACACACGGCCATGATGGCAACAGCCCGTATCGCAAAAAGATAAATCACTGATAAAAAAGAAACAAATAATTTAAAACCATACTGAACATGAAGAAGTATTTTAAGTTCATTGTCGCAGCACTTATCGTTCTGATATTCATCGGAACATTCGTGTTCCTTTACCAAAAGTCGCAGCCCAAGCCGCTGACTTATGGAGAGTTTACTCCAAAGTTTACTGACATCTACAAGACCACGGTCATAACTGGCACGATAGAGCCGCGCGACGAGGTGGAGGTGAAACCGCAGATAAGCGGTATCATTACCGAGATTTACAAGGAGGCCGGCGACATGGTCAAGGCCGGTGAGGTGATAGCCAAGGTGAAGGTCATTCCCGACATGAGCCAGCTAAGCTCTGCCGAAAGCCGCGTACGCCTTGCCGACATCAACCTTAAGCAGGCTGAAATAGACTTCCAGCGCGAGAAGGCTCTCTACGACAAGCAGCTCGTGAGCGCCGACGAATACGACAAAGTGCGCCAGACGCTCAATCAGGCTAAAGAGGAAAAGGCTGCTGCCATTGACGCCCTCGAGGTGGTACGCGACGGTGTGTCGCGCAGCAATGCCAGTGCAAGCAGCACTCTCATACGCTCAACCATCAGCGGACTTATACTCGACATTCCTGTAAAGGTGGGTAACTCGGTAATCCTGAGCAACACTTTCAACGACGGAACCACCATAGCATCGGTTGCCGACATGGGCGACCTTATATTTAAAGGCAACATCGACGAGACCGAAGTGGGACAGCTCGTAACCGGAATGGAGATGAAGATTACCATCGGCGCACTGCAAGACCTTAAGTTCAACGCTCAGCTTGAATACATATCGCCAAAGGCAACTGAGAACAACGGCGCCAACCAGTTTGAGATAAAGGCTGCCGTAAACGTTCCCGAAGGCAACAAGATACGTTCGGGCTACAGCGCCAACGCCGAGATAGTGCTGGCAAGTGCCAAGAACGTGCTGACAGTGCCCGAAAGCGCCATAGAGTTCAGCGGCTCAGACACCTTTGTCTACATCGTAAAGGGCAGCGGCGAGGACAAGACCTACGAGCGCAGGAAGGTCACAACAGGACTGAGCGACGGCGTGAACATACAGATAAAGAGCGGCCTGTCGGCCAAAGACCGTGTGCGCGGACCAAAGAAGGTTACCGACGACGGTGCAGACGAATAAAACTAACCAAAAAGCTCATTTGACATGAAAACCATAATAACCTCAATAGCTCTCATGGCAGCAACCGCCGCCGGAGCGCAGACTGAGCAGGCTGCACAGGGATGGTCGCTGCGCCAGTGCATCAGCTATGCCCTTGAGCACAACATCACCGTGAAGCAGCAGGACGTTACCAAGCAGCAGCGCGAAATAGACCTCAACACGGCAAAGAACAGCCGTCTGCCCGACCTAAACGGCTCGGCATCACAAAACTGGTCGTTCGGACGCGGTCTGACATCAGAGAACACCTACTCTGACACCAACACCAGCAGCACGTCGTTCTCGCTGGGCACAAGCGTGCCGCTGTTCAGCGGACTGAAGATCCCGCGCACCATAGAGCTCAACAAGCTCAACCTTGAAGCAGCCACGGCCGACATGGAAAAGGCGCGCAACGACATCAGCGTGCAGGTGGCACAGGCATACGTGCAGATTCTCTATGACCTGGAGATGCGCGACGTGGCACAGCGCCAGATTTCAATAGACTCAATGCAGGTAGCAAGGCTCAAGGAGATGTACCGCAACGGCAAGGCAAGCGGCGTTGACGTGGCACAACAGGAAGCCACGCTGGCCCAAAGCCGACTGACATACACACAGGCCGACAACGACTACCGGCTGGCACTACTCGCCCTGACACAACTGTTGGAACTGCCCTCGCCCGAGGGTTTCGCCATAATTCGTCCCGATGCCGGCGGCATTGATCCGTCGGCCGGGGCAGTTCCCCCGTCGCCCGACGAGATTTATCAGGAGGCCATCACCTTCAAGCCCGAAATAAAGGCTGAACTTTACAGGCTGAAAAGCACCGAGATGAACATCAAGATAGCCCAGAGCGCCCTGCTGCCCACGCTGTCGCTTAACGCCGGCATAGGTTCAAACTATTACAAGACAAGCGGATTCAAAGCCGAAAGCTTCGGCAGACAGATGCGCAACAACTTCAGCCAATATATAGGTCTGAGCCTCAACGTGCCGATATTCAACCGCTTCGCCACGCGCAACAGCATACGCTCGGCAAAGCTTGAACGCGAAACTCAGCAGCTTCAGCTCGACAACGTAAGGAAAAACCTGTATAAGGAAATACAGCAGGCCTACTATAACACCATTGCCGCACGCGCCAAATACGAAAGCAGCATGGAGGCCAGCCGCAGCAACAAGGCAGCCTTCGACCTCATGTCGGCAAAATATGAATACGGCAAGGCCAACATCACAGAGTTTAACGAGGCAAAGAACAACTGGCTGAAGGCCGAAAGCGACCTCGTGATAGCCAAATACGAATATGTCTACGACACAAGCCTCATCGACTTCTACCGCGGCAAGGAGCTCGACTTCTGAAATTAATTCCTAATATACCGTTATGGCCAAGCAGTAATCAGACAAAGATGGTCTGCACTGCACGCCCCAAAACATCAATACCTCTGCAAAAGTTAAGGCAATACTGCCGGCAGAACCTTTGCAGAGGTATTTTTTTATCCCATTAATGACGCCAAACAGTGCGGATACAAAAAAGTGCCATATCAAACTTTCATCCGAAAGTATTGATATGGCACTCAAATTATTTTAATCAGTCATTCAGGAATAAGCCGTCATCCTAAACGACAATAATGCAAGAGTCGTCTTATTATTTTACAACCTTAACAGCCTTGCTTGTTCCGTCAGCATACTTCATAACCATGATGCCTGCACCCTTCTGGATGTTGCTTATGCGGCGGCCAGAGAGGTCGAAATATTCTGTAGAAACAACGTCCTTGTTCACGCCGTCATTAACAACGTTTTCAACGCCTGCTGTACCAGCCTTTGCAATCTTGCTGTTCTTGTGACTAGTTGAGAAACCAATACCCTGCTGAGAAGCAAAAGCGTCAATCAGATCATAATTGCTGTCCTGAACATATGAATCGCTTGCAGCGTCATATGTAAAGTCGATATTGCCATCATAAAGCTGATTGCCAGACAATTTAGCCAATATTATGTCGTCTGCAAGTGTCTGGAACAGAGGGAATGTGAGTGCAGACTCGGTGTAAACAGCACAAGTCCATGCTGTAGAATAGTCAGCGAGAATGTTACCCTGATTATCTTCCATCTTTTCTGTGAAAAGACCGTTTACATAGCATACTTCCTGATCACCCAAGTTAAGGTTAATCATAGATACAGTGCCTTCATGATTCTTTCCGTCATAATCTGTATATGAATAATTGTGAGTAGTAGGTGCCGGGAAATACTCTGCAGGAATATAATTTAAGCTACCAGCGATTGTATAGTATCCATTATAAGTGTCGTCAGTAATTGCCAGATAGCTGTCCTGATAATCCTTAGCATAAATCTGTCCTGTTGCTTTATCATAAGTGAGCACTAACGGATTCTCCTTATCAAAAGTAACATTGCCAGACTGATCAACATGTGCTCTGCACAAGAAGACTTCAGAACCCTGAATTGAGCCTATTTTCTGGCAGTTGTCAATGGTTATCTCTGTGCCGGCAGCATTGAGTGTTCCTGTTATCTTTGCATCAGGAAAAATGCTGGCGTATAACATATTGGAGAAAGTAACCTTGCCGTCATTTCCAAACTCAACATCGGCAGCCACATGGAATCTTGTTGAAAATCCTATATTATAGGCACAATCAACATAATCAAGATAATAATTTGACGCATTCTTTTCAGCTGCATTGGCTTTTGCCTTTGCCATACCTGTAGAAATTCTTGTGGTCTGTGCCTTTGTTACAGTCCTCTCTGTCAAAGGATTAACGTCTACTTTTGTCATCTTTTTCAAAGGTGACTGTGCAAACATACTCACTGAAACGAACATTGCTGCTACGAGTAAAAATTTTTTCATAATAATTAATGATTTAAGTTAATAAATAAGAGCTTTTTTAAAAGTGCTGCCAAATATAATAATTATTTGCCAAAGAACAACAAGCTTATATAGTTTTAATTATTTTTTATACTTATTCGACCAGTTTTTTATACAAATTTATCAGTACGGCATTGAAAGACATACATCTTTCGCCATCATGGTTCTGTATCAAAAAAATTAGTGCCGAACAACAGAAAACTTTTTTATTTTGACGCTCTCAGAGTGGCGATGCCCGTCACGAATACGGCTTCGGGACATAAAAAGTGCCAAAAACGCAAAATCAAGGCAAACAACTGATATACTGACAGTTACACATTTTCAAGCAGAAAAAGCAATGAGTTAAAAAATATTACTCGGCCATTTACCACACAAAAGTGGGCCGTTTACGATGTCAAAGTGGCTCACTTTTATGGTTAAACGCAGCGATTTAGCCGTGAAAAACGGCTCTTTCAAGAGAAAAGACAGGCGATAAAGACAACAGATGTTAATGAAAACAGCAATTACAGACCAGCAGTTTAACATCTGTTAAGCATTTGATTTCTATTTCACAGAAAACTTTATACATAAATAATGTAAAGAGTTTTCGGATGAATATGTATTTTACAGGAGATTTATTAGTGTGCATATAAAGCATCTCCGACAAGCACCGAAACAAATTTGAAAATACATCTTTTTCAGATTACAGGCATATATGTTAATCTAACATCCTCTGAAAAAATTATTGCTGTCCGTATGATATATATATGGACAGCAATAAAAGGATACAAGATATTTTCTTGTAAATTACAAGTCGCTATTTTTTATATCTATATTTTTGACCTGATTGACAGCATCAATGTAATCAATCCACAACTGATATTTGAATGCATAATCAGCTTCTTCTATTTTCAATTCTATGAAGCCCAACATAGGAGAGTCTTCTTGTATGGGAGGCTGCATGACTAGCCAATTATACGCATCGGAATAGTCGTTTTCTTTATCCTGCATATCATCGTGGACAAAAGAAACTGCATCGTATTTATTACCCAATGCCGCCTTATAAGAGGCAAAATCCACACGTGCATCACTTTTCGAATTATAAAGATAGTCAAACACCACCCTGCACATATAAACAATCTTTGACTTATTATTGTAAAAGACGTATATTTTTGCACTTTCATTAGTAAAATAGCCTTCGAAAAGTCTAACTCCAAGAGGCAAATACTTATTTGATGAGGATGGCCTGAGCCCCTTTTTAATGAGTTTGTTCTGAAATGACGTTATCGTTCCGTCTATAGGCAGTCCCATAAACGTCAGATGATGCTGACTGAAGCATAATATGGAAGTGCAGCATAAGAAGATAAATAGAATTAGCTTTTTCATATTGGCATAATTATCTTATTTTATTAATATAATGACGCTTGCATATACGCAGCCTCGTCACGGATTCTTGCGTATCAGCGTCAGTCCGTCGCGCAACGGCAAGAGGACTTTCTCTACGCGGCTGTCGTTCATCACGAAGTCGTTGAAGTTTTCGATGCCGGCAGTCTGGCGGTCGCTGCTCTTGGGCACTTCGAGCACATGGCCGTCCCACAGCGTATTGTCGGCAAGGATGAATCCGCCGGGACGGAGCACGGACAGCGCCATTTCGTAAGACTCGATATATGTGCGCTTGTCACCGTCGATGAAAGCCATGTCGAACTCTATGCCCAGTTTTGGTGCCTCCTTTATGGCGTCGCCAATGATAAAGCGTATCTTGTCGGCCACGGGCGAGTTTTCAATCCAAGGACGCGTGAAGTCTTCCTGCTCGTCGTTTATCTCGTATGTATACACCATTCCGCCTTCTTCCAGTCCTTCGGCCATGCATATAGCACTGTATCCGCTGAACGTTCCCACCTCAAGGATATTCTTCGGACGTATCATCCTCACCAGCATCTTCAGCAGCCTGCCCTGCAGGTGTCCGCTCGCCATGCGTCCGCGCAGCAAGTGAACGTTAGTGGCACGCCACAGTCTGTAAAGATAGTCGCCCTCAGGGTCGATATGGGACAAAACGTAGTTTTCTAATTCAGAATTCATAATTCACAATTCACGTTTCTAATTCATAATTCACAATTCATAATTCATAATTGGGGTGCTTACTTAATCTTTTAATTTTTAATTTCCTCTCCTTCCCTCCCAATTATGAATTATGAATTGTGAATTATGAATTAAATATTATTCCTTCTATTGCAAGTCTGTAGGAGTCGAGACCGAAACCGCAGATGACGCCAAGGCAGGCGCACGAAATCATTGACTTATGGCGAAACTCCTCGCGCTTGTGTACATTAGAGATGTGAACCTCAACAACAGGAGCTTTCAGCGAACGTATGCAGTCCTGCAGGGCAATACTCGTGTGGGTGTAGGCTCCTGCGTTGAGCACTATGCCGTCGTAGGTGAAGCCCACTTCCTGCATCTTGTTGATAAGTTCGCCTTCTATGTTGCTCTGATAATAGTCGATGTTTACATCAGGCATCTTTTTTCTCAGTTCGTCAAGATAAGCCTCAAAAGAGTTGCTGCCGTAAATCTCGGGCTCTCTACGCCCCAGCAGGTTCAGGTTGGGGCCGTTGATAATCATTATGTTCATAATATATCGCGGATTTATACTTTAAGCGGCAACATGCGTGTTGCCATAAGCAATATCGTTTATTGTGATGCAAAATTAATAAAAATAAGGTAAACGCAAGAATCATAAATAAAAAAACGGCGCAGCAAGCATCTTGCAAGATGCCTGCCGCGCCTTATCTATTATAATATATGTCTGCAATTATTTGCCGAAACGCTGTCTCAGTTTCTCGATCATGTCGCGTGTCATGGCGTCAAGGTCATATTCGGGTTTCCATCCCCACTCCTCACGCGCACATGTGTCGTCAAGAGAATTAGGCCATGACTCGGCAATAGCCTGGCGCAGCGGGTCTACCTTATACACCATCTTGAAGTCAGGTATATATTCTTTTATCTTGTTGTAGATAATCTCCGGCTCAAAGCTCATAGACGCAATGTTGAACGAATTGCGGTGCTTCAGTTTAGACGGGTCGGCCTCCATAATCTCTATTGCGGCACGCAGTCCGTCAGGCATATACATCATATCCATATATGTGCCGGCAGCTATTGGGCACTCAAACTCCTCACCCTTTACGGCTGAGTAATAGATGTCAACTGCATAGTCGGTTGTGCCGCCTCCGGGAGGTGTAACGTAAGATATAAGTCCGGGGAAGCGCACAGAGCGTGTGTCAACGCCGAAGCGCACATTATAATAATTGCTGAGCAACTCGCCCGAAACCTTCGTAACGCCGTACATGGTCTTTGGGTCGCGCACGGTATCCTGCGGAGTCTTGTCCTTGGGCGTGTTGTCGCCAAACGAGCCAATCGAACTGGGAGTGAACACGGCGCATTGTTTCTCGCGCGCCACCTCGAGCACGTTGAAAAGTCCGCCCATGCCTATCGTCCAGGCAAGCTGGGGCTTCACCTCAGCAACGGCAGAAAGGATGGCAGCAAGATTGTATATTGTATCAATCTTGTATTTAGACACCACCTCGCCTATCTGTTCAGGCTTAGTAACATCAACGACCGCCGACGGTCCCGACTCCAGAAGTTCGCCCTTAGGCTCTGCTCCGGGAATATAACCGGCAACGATATTTCCATTGTAAAGTCCACGTAACTTCATTGTCAACTCCGACCCAATCTGGCCGGTAGAGCCAATAACTAAAACATTTTTCATACTATAAATATTAGATTTACAATTAATCTTGATACATGCACAATATCTTCAATGGACACGCCACAACAACGGCTACCACGCACCGGCAGCCAAAACAACGGCTGCCTAAAGGCAACGCCACACCGGAAATGGCCATGCACAACATCAAATTAAGGTTAACCTGCCGAACCGCCACCACACCAAGACAACAGACATGGACGGCATGCCGAGACAGCAATAAGCAGCAGCCGTACACGAAACGGCGCATACATATAATGCAAAGATATGAAGAAAAGATTATATTATAACAAAATTTATCGGATTATTTACTCTAATTTCAAAAAAAAACAAGAACTTTGTAAAATGAAAACATTGATGTTAAACTTAATCTAAGAATTATGTACGGAAAAATGAAAGAGTTCCTCACGAAGGAACTGGACGGCATAAAGGCCGCCGGCTTATACAAGAACGAGCGTATAATAACAACTCCGCAGAGAGCCGGAATAAAAGTTGGCGACGGACAGGAAGTGCTCAACTTTTGCGCCAACAACTATCTTGGACTTTCTGACAACACACGCCTTGCCGAGGCTGCGGAGAAAGCCATGAAGGAAAGAGGCTACGGAATGTCGTCAGTAAGATTCATTTGCGGAACACAAGACATGCACAAAGAGCTTGAAGCCGCAATTTCCGATTATTTCAAGACCGAAGACACCATCCTGTATGCTGCATGCTTCGATGCCAACGGAGGTCTGTTCGAGCCTTTGTTCACCGAAGAGGACGCCATCATATCTGACGCGCTCAACCATGCATCAATAATAGACGGCGTCCGCCTCTGCAAGGCTAAGAGATACCGCTACGCCAACGCCGACATGGCCGACCTTGAAAGATGCCTGCAGGAAGCACAGGCACAGCGCCACCGCATAATAGCAACAGACGGCGTGTTCTCTATGGACGGAAACGTTGCCCCGATGGACAAGATATGCGAACTTGCCGAGAAATACGACGCACTGGTAATGGTTGATGAGTCGCACTCTGCCGGCGTTGTAGGCCCGACAGGTCACGGCGTTGCTGAAAAGTTCAACGCTTACGGACGCATAGACATATTCACCGGAACATTAGGTAAGTCGTTTGGCGGCGCAATGGGAGGATTCACCACAGGCCGAAAGGAAATTATCGACATGCTGCGCCAGCGCTCAAGACCATATCTGTTCTCTAACTCTCTGGCACCAGCCATCGTAGGAGCCAGCATCGAAATGTTCAAGATGCTGAAGGAAAGCAACGCCCTGCACGCCAAACTGATGGAGAACGTTGAATATTTCCGCGACAAGATGACCGCTGCCGGATTCGACATCAAGCCTACGCAGAGCGCTATATGCGCAGTTATGCTGTATGACGCAAAACTGTCGCAGGACTTTGCAGCCCGCATGCAGGACGAAGGCATATATGTAACAGGATTCTACTATCCCGTAGTGCCTAAAGGCCAGGCCCGCATACGCGTACAGCTGTCGGCAGGCCACGAGAGAGAGCATCTCGACAAGGCTGTCAACGCCTTCATAAAGGTAGGCAAGGAACTCGGAGTAATCAAATAACACTCAAGATAATACGGCCAAGGCGGCATCACACGCAAAACTTGGCTGAGAAATAAAAATCCGGGGCATGTCGGTCCCCGGATTTTTTTAAGCTAAAACCGGGCGTTAGAGTTCAGCCTGTATTTCAGCCTTATATTGAGCTGATTTCCGTCTGATTTTCGCAAGCATGGCAGACAATGGCCAGAAAGACGGACGAAAAGGCGACAACAGAAGACAAAAGACGGCTGAAAGCACAGATAAGCAAGACAGATAAAACTATATGCTGTTTAAGAACCGATTGTAGAATAAATCCTGCCATGCAGACATGGCCATGACGCTAAAGCCGGGAACATACAGAATAAAGCAAAGATGATTCAGAAAGAACAAGACAACATTATACACAAATATATCCGCTACATGAAACTTCAGCGTAATTATTCAGGCAATACGCTCGAAGCATACATCCTTGACATCAACAAGTTATTAAAATTTCTGAAGGACAACGGCATCAGTCCGGAAGCGGCAAAACTAAGCGACATACAATGCTTTGCCGCCTCACTGCACGACATAGGAATATCACCGCGCTCACAATGCAGGATTCTAAGCGGCGTGAGAGCATTCTACAAATATCTGTATCTTGACGGATACATCAAGGACGACCCTACAGAACTGCTCGAATCGCCAAAACTCGGCGACCATCTGCCAGAGGTACTCACCACGGAAGAGGTGGACAGACTGGAGCAGGCCATAGACCTGAGCAAATGGGAAGGACAACGCAACAAGGCCATAATAGAGGTGCTGTTCAGCTGCGGACTGCGCGTCAGCGAACTTGTAAACCTGAAGATGTCTGCGCTTTATCTCGACGAACAGTTCGTAAGAATAACGGGCAAAGGCAACAAGGAGCGGCTCGTTCCTATATCTGAAAATGCCATAGAGCAGCTGAAATACTGGTTTATAGACCGCAGCCACATGAACATAAAGCCGGGAGAGGAAGACTATGTGTTCCTGAACCGCCGCGGAGCTCACCTGACGCGCACCATGATACTGATAATGATAAAGCGGCTGGGTGCCGAGGCCGGCATACAGAAAACCATAAGTCCGCACACGCTGCGCCACAGCTTTGCCACCGCCCTGCTTGAAGGCGGAGCCGACCTGCGCGCTATACAGAGCATGCTCGGACACGAGAGCATAGGCACAACCGAAATTTACACCCACATAGACACGCACACGCTGCGCGAGGAAATTCTGAACCATCATCCGAGAAACATAGCTGCAAAGGATAATAAGGTGGAAGAATGAGCCGGCAAAGGCGTGGGACAAGCATTCCGGCACCTACGCTCGCAATAAATGTTTTTCATAATGAAATAAAACAATAATCTCTATTTTAGCTGTAATAAAACGTATATTTTGTGCTATTTGTTAAAATCCGATATATTGCATTTAACATATATGCGGAATTCAGAATATTTGCTTAACTTTGCGTACACCACAACTCATCATTAACAATGGCAAAAATTACCGTTCAAAATACAGATATTAGCATTGTAAAGTACAATGAAGAAGACTATATCAGCCTTACAGACATGGCACGAAGCCAACTGCAAGAGCATATTATCTTCCGTTGGCTTAGTCTTAAAAGTACTATTGAGTATCTTGGCGAATGGGAAATGTTATACAATCCCGATTTTAATTGTACCGAATTCGGTACAATTAAAAATGCGGCAGGAAGCAACAATTTCGTTCTTTCAGTAAAAACATGGATAGAAAAAACCAGCGCAATCGGCATTCGTTCGAAGGCAGGCCGCTATGGCGGCACGTATGCACATCGGGATATAGCATATCATTTTGGCATGTGGATTTCTCCTAAATTCCAATTACTTCTTGTTAAGGAGTATCAGCGGTTAAAGACAGAAGAACAAAGGCTGCTCGGTTGGTCAGCGAAACGTGAATTGTCAAAAATCAATTATCGCATACATACTGATGCCATAAAGAAGAATCTTATTCCTATGGAAGTAACACCAATGCAAGCAAACATGATTTATGCTAATGAAGCCGACGTGCTGAACGTGGCGATGTTTGGTATGACAGCAAAACAATGGAGAGAAGCAAATCCTGAACTGAAAGGAAACATCCGTGATTATGCTACTATCAACGAACTTATCTGTTTGTCGAATATGGAAAATCTAAATGCCATTTTTATCGAACAAAATATAGCACAAAGTGAACGTCTGATTAAGCTAAACCAAATAGCAATCCATCAAATGAGCATATTGGAAAGTAGTGATACAGACCGTAAACTTTTGAAATAAATTATTTCATCTTAATATTCACAGATTATGAAAAAATTACTTTTTGCTTTTTTACTTGCTATCGTAATTCACAGTACATCTTATGCAAGTGATTTTTCAAAATATCGTGGTGTCTGGGCTTCAAATGATGCAGAAGCGGTTATAACAGACAGCATTTGTATGTTCTTTGAGAAAACTCCAACAGGTCTGAGAGCATTTCTCAATATCCCTACACAAGACATATACAGCTGTACCACTTATAAAGATTCGGCATTTGTCGTTGAAACCACTACGCCTCTTACACTCACTGACGAGGTCAAGACGGTTAATGGAACTGCCGTCAAGACTCTTCGTATTGGAGATAAAGTTATGTCTAAGGTAGAGGAGATAACAACCTGCAAGCCTTATGAAAAATCCATTGCCAAAAGTAAGTTAGACATCGGTAAGTGTCTACAGGAATGGAGACTTGGTGCCAGGTTTGGAAAAGATGGCGACGTTTTTATGTGTGAGGTCAATACAAACCGCCATATGTTTGTCTATTTGGTCAATGGCCGTATGATATATATTCGGGCAGCTGCAACAGCCAACAACAATAATGGCACACTGTTTTTTCAGAACATTCGTATGATGCGCAACGATAATACCGGAGAAATGACATCATATATTGAACCTGACAATTATAATATCGCCGCAAACAATTTGAATATTGACAATAGTAAGTTTAATCCCAACGCTTGCGTATTTAGTCCTGATGGCGGAATTTACTGGTCATTCATCTCGTTTACACCAGACCAAATCCAACTAAACGGCTGTGGAGAAACTTATTATATAAAGCGTACTGATCAATTAGACGAATACTTTAAGTATATTCCCTACGAAAAAGCAGGCTTATAACAATTATTATTTCTGGGATAATGGGCTTTACCGTACCTTTGTGGCTTGGTAAAGCCCATATTTTATATTCAAGACTGCCCGATAAACAGCTTTCGTCAAAGCATATTACTATATGCTTACCCCGAATCATCATACGGCATATAAGTTCTATCAGTCTTGTTTATTTATGCCTTCATCCGCTCAATGAAAAGCAGCAATCTGCCCTAATAATAAAGGTCTGTTTGGGTTAAAAGACCGTTAAAAGCCGATGATTTATTGTTTTAATGTGTTAAATTATCGTTTTTCGATAAATTTTTATTGAAAATATTTGGAGCATTCAAATATAGTTCATACATTTGCATATCGAAAAACGATAAATGATTATTGAATTTAGATAACACCGCTTCCCGCAGGATATTAAAAAGACAATATCACGACGTAGTTTTTCAGAACAAAGAACGTCTAACGACAAAACAGATAAAGAATTAAATAAACAAGAATAATAACGAAATAAAAAATATAGCATTATGGAACTGATTACAATTACCGCCGCAACAATTATGAGTTTGTTCACAAGCATCGCAGGAACATCCAACTCTGACAACCGCTTCGCATACAACGCAGAGATGCAGGACGGTAAAGTAAGCGCAATAGTTACTTACGACAACAGCGGCAAATATCTTACAGCCAAGACACGCAAGCAATATACATACGACGACCAGGACCGCGTGATAAGAAAAGAGGTGATGAAGTGGAACAGCGACAAGCAGAAATGGGAAAACTACCTCTGCATGGACTACACCTACAACGCCGGCAACACTGTGCTCGACATGAAGGTATGGAAGAACAGCGACAACGCCTACGTGCAGAGCCAGCGCATGACATACAGCAGCATCAGCGGAAACGCCACGGGAGTTGACTGCTACACATGGAACAAGAGTAGCAACATGTATGAGCTTAACGACAACTACGTACTGCTAAGCGACTACACCGCCAACCTGCTGGCCGACATGAAATGACAGCAACAACGACTCTCTCTAACTAAATAAATAAAGGCCTGCCCGCCGGCCGGGAAAACAGGGCGGCGGGCATTTTTTATGAAAAATACGCAACAAGATGAAAACAAAGCTCAACATATTCTGCCTGCTTATCTTCGCCGTTATCATCGTAGACATATTGATGGCCACCGACCTTATGTTCAGCGGCATGGTCAGCGGATATAAGTCGGCCAAGCACATCCAAGAGACAAACACTGAAAGCGTGGACGGCTATCGCGTTGTGTCGCTCATACCGAACGAAATCACATGGCGCAACGCAATAACCATAACCGACAGCGCAACGAACAAGTCGTATAAGGCATGGCCAACACAGATAAACCTGCCGATAGAGAATTCTTCAGGCACAGCAGGCAGCATTCTGTCAGTGATCATAGGCATAGCAATAATGGTGGCAGGCATCATCACGCTGGTGTCGTTCATACGCTTCGTGCTGAACATCAACCGCAACAACATCTTCACACGGAAGAACACGAAATACCTTAAACGCATAGGCTGGTGCATGGTGATAATAGGTCTGCTGGCAACGATAAAATACTGTAACGACGTATATGCCGCCACACAGACGTTCAGCCTGACGGGCTACACCATCGGATATTCAGACGCCGTGTACACGGGCACGATACTCTTCGGACTATTCTCTCTTGTAATGGCAGAGTCGTTCTCCATCGGACTGAAGATGAAAGAGGAACAGGAACTCACGATATAATAACCTACGTAAACAACTCTAAAGCAACAAGTATGGGTAAAATAATAGTAAACCTCGACGTGGAGATGGCCAAGCGGAAGATTTCGCTAGGCGAGCTGGCCGAAAGAGTGGAGCTTACGCAGGCTAATCTGTCGATCCTGAAGACCGGCAAGGCCAAGGCCATACGCTTCACCACGCTCGAAGCAATATGCCGCGAGCTGGGGTGCCAGCCAGGAGACATTCTGGAATACCGGGAGGAAACATAAACCGGCTTACAGCATGGTATTTACACGAAAGTAACAATTTTGCATACAAAACGTATAAAATTTATTAAATATAACAACCAGTAACAACATTCGAGAGATAAAAAAACTATCTTTGTTGAACTATTTTAAACTCTTTTTTATGAAAATAAAACATCTAATCATCACGGCCGCACTGTTCTTGGCAAGCACAGTGGGCATCATGGCTCAGGGCATGCAGATGCCTCCCATCCCGGTTGACCCGGCAGTGAGGACTGGCAAGCTGGCCAACGGACTGACCTATTACATCCGCAACAACGGTTATCCGGAGAATCGTGTTAACTTCTACATTGCCCAGCGCGTGGGTTCTATCCAGGAGAACGACGACCAGCGCGGTCTGGCTCACTTCCTTGAGCACATGGCCTTCAACGGCTCAGACAACTTTAAGGGCAACAACCTCATTGAATATCTGCGCTCTATCGGCGTAGAGTTCGGTTCTGACCTCAACGCATACACAGGCGTAGACCAGACCGTATACAGAATATGCAACGTTCCTTCTACACGCATTGAGGCTCTCGACTCTTGTCTTCTCATCCTGAAAGACTGGTCTAACGGCCTTACACTCGACCCCAAGGAGATCGACAAGGAGCGTGGTGTGATCAACGAGGAGTGGCGCCTGCGCACTGACGCACAGACAAGAATGTTCGACCGCAACCTCGAGAAGATCTATCCGGGCAGCAAATACGGACAGCGCATGCCTATCGGTAAGATGGAGATCATCAACAACTTCAAGCCTGAAGTTCTCCGTCAGTACTACCACAAGTGGTATCGTCCCGACAACCAGGCAATCATCGTAGTCGGCGACATCGACGTTGACCGCACAGAGGCTAAGATCAAGGAGCTGTTCAGCGGCATCAAGCTTGATCCTAACGCTCCGAAGGTTGTCAACGAGCCTGTGCCCGACAACAACGAGGCTATTATCATCGTAGACAAGGACAAAGAGCAGCAGACTGACATCATACAGCTGATGTACAAGCACCCCGAAGTGCCAGACAGCCTGAAAGGCAGCCTTGCATATCTCGTTCAGAACTATGCAGTAAGCCTCTCAACACAGATGCTCAACGCACGTCTGCAGGAAATACAGCAGAATCCTGACTGTCCGTTCGTTCAGGCTTACGCTTACGACAGCGACTTCATCCTGGCTTCTACAACCAAGGCATTCACCCTGGTTATACTGCCGAAACCGGGTATGAGCGAGCAGGCCATCAGCACAGCCACACGCGAGGTTATGCGTGCCGTTAAGTTCGGCTTCACAGCCACAGAGTTTGAGCGCGCCAAGGCCGACTATATGAGCTCACTCGAGAAGGTTTACACCAACCGCAACAAGCGCGACAACGCTATTTACGGCGACATCTACCGCGACAACTTCCTCGGCAACGAGCCTATGCCTTCAATCGAAGACGAGTATCAGATAATGCAGCAGATTTCTCCGGTTATCCCTGTTGAAGCTGTCAACGAGATCACCAAGGAGCTGATAAGCGAAACTGACACCAACACAGTTGTAGTGGCATTCTACACAGAGAAGGAAGGTGCTAAATATCCTACAGCTGAATCTATCAAGAAGGCCATCGACGGCGTTCACGCTGAGCAGCTCACAGCATGGGTTGACAACGTTAAGAACGAGCCGCTGATAAGCGTTCTGCCCAAGAAAGGCAGCATTAAGAGCGAGAAAGAGAACGCTAAGTTCGGCTACAAAGAGCTCACACTGTCTAACGGTGCAAGAGTATTGCTGAAGAAGACTGACTATAAGGACGACGAGGTTATCCTCAGCGCTACATCTAAGGGTGGTGCTTCTCTGCTCGGCAAGGAAGACTACGCTAACATCAAGATGTTCGACACGGCCATCGGCTACAGCGGACTGGGCAACTTCAGCAGCACTGAACTGCAGAAGGTACTGGCAGGCAAACAGGTTAACGTTGACCTCACAATGCAGAACCTGCACGAGACTGTAAGCGGAAGATCAACTCCTAAGGACCTTGAGACTCTCTTCCAGATGACATATCTCTACTTCACAAACATCAACAAGGACGAGAAGAGCTACAACTCAATGGTGGGACTGATAAAGACCTCTCTGAAGAACAAGGAGCTTTCACCAGAGATGGCACTGTCAGACTCTGTAAAGAACACTCTCTACATGCACAACCCGCGCTTCGCCTCTATCGAGATGAAGGATGTTGAGAACGCTAACTACGACCGCATTCTGCAGATTGCAAAAGAGCGCACAGCCAACGCTGCCGACTTCACATTCACAATCATCGGTAACTTTGACGAGGCTGCCATCCGTCCGCTCATCGAGCAGTATATAGCTTCTCTGCCTGCAAAGGGCGCTAAGGAAAACTGGAAGCCTGTTACTACTTACAACAAGGGCAACACCGTTAACCAGTTCTACCGCAAGATGGAGACTCCGAAGGCTAACGCTTACATGTACTGGTATAACAACAAGACTCCTTACACTCTCGAGAACAGCATCTACGCTGACGCAGCAGGACAGATCCTGAGCATGATCTACCTGGAGAAGATCCGTGAGGAAGCCAGCGCTGCCTACTCTGCAGGAGCTGCCGGATACTCATCACTCGGAGGCGACGTTCCGTTCACATGCATCATCGGTGTTTGCCCGATGAAACCTGAGAAGAGCGACATGGCTATCGGCATCATGAACGACGAGGTTACTAAGATGACCAAGACTGTTGACGCTGAAATGCTCAGCAAGGTTAAGGAACTCATGCTGAAGCGTGCTGACGAAAACGTTAAGAAGAACAACTACTGGCTTGGCGTTATCCAGAGCTTCGACGAGTACGGAGTTGACACAAACACCGACTACAAGAAGATTGTAAGCGAAATGACTCCTGAGAAGATGGCTAAGTTCATGAAGAACGTCATCATCGGTGGCGGCAACAGCATCAAGGTTATCATGCTGCCTGACACAATGAAGAAATAACACATACGGTTATTAACCATACAAAAGGCTCCCTTACTTGCCGCACAAGGCAAAGGTAAGGGAGCCTTTCTTTTTGCCTTTTTATCAGGATAAGACACGGCTGACAGCATTGCAAAAGGCATGCTTTTACACGCTGAAAGGCGGTCTTTCGCAAGGTAAAAGCATACCTTTTGGAGATAAAGGAATGAAACAACCAAAACCGGTAATAAGCCAGTCCGGAGTAAACCTATATCAGGAAGGACAATGCGATATAATCATAAAAAAGTTTTCGGAGAAACTCGTCACTCATCACAAAGGCACATAAGCCGCTGCATATCAACATTTTACAGCGTGACGAGTTACATTTTCAACTCATCACATACAGGTCATCGCCCCATCCAAACATCCAATTAACCGGTTTCTCAAAAACGATGTGACGAGTTGAACGACAAACTCGTCACGCTATAACACACTGCTATTCAATAATTTACATAAGAATGTGACGAGTGACGAGTTTATTATAAAAACACATTAGTGTCCCGTTAAAATGGGACACTAATGTGTTGCTTTAATTAAAGCTGGATTATTCTCCACGTATAAACATGTTCTGATAGTTGATTGTAAGCCGTTTGAATGACAACACAAAATCTGTCCCTAACGAACCTGCAAACAACCGACTGCTTATTCCTGTGTTCGTAATCACTTCTGTATTATGCAATGTCACCTTAGTACCTGCCGCCTCGAAACAGAAATTTGGCAATGTTACTGCTTTTATCTGCGATATTCCGCCAAAGCCTCCACGGGAAGTTACATGTTCTGCCAATCCGGCAATGGCATCTGGAAATGTTTTAGCAAATTTATTTCCCAAATCAGACTTTACATTTCCTGTATCAAAAATCAGGTCAAAAGGCTGTCCGTTATAGCTGATTCTTACTTGAGGCGTATTTGATGCCAGATACATATTTGGCTCTTCCTCAGACACTTTTTGCGGAAAAACAAACTTTCCGGCCTCATTGTCTATGATTATTTCCTTGGCGTCCCTGATAAAGTGGTAACCTATAACTCCATCAAAAGCAAATACCGAATCGACCTCATGATCGGGAGGCGCAACCAGAAAAACAGGATTATGATATACCATTTCTCCTATTTTCATTGAATCTGCCACAGCAAGTTTTACAAGACCAATCTCCATACCTGATACCGGAATAGAATCAGCTACAATTTTCAGACCAACTTCTTCTGCATACTTTTCTGAAACGAAATTGCCAAAAGAGCAACCTGTATCGAAAATATAGTTTTTCGTTATGCCGTTTACCTCTACAGGTATATAGATATGTTTGCCTCTTCCCACAGTTTCAACACTTAACGGCACAGCAACATCTCTATCAGGACGTTCAAGATAAGGTTTTGGAACATTGGCAAGTGCTTTGCCAACTTTTTCGATAAATACAAAACTGTAAAGAGATTCAAACGGAACTGATTCCTTTAATGCATTCACCAGACTTTCTCCAACTTTTCCGGCTTGCTCATACATGCCCAAATTCAAGAGGTTCATGCCTTGCAAAGCAGCCATACCTATTGACGTTTGCGCACCAAGCTCGTTTTGGTGATGCGCCAACAAACTGTCAAGGGCAACGGCAGCATTTTCCAATTTATTAAATCCGATGCCTAACTGAGCGTCTGCCACCAGATTAAGCATCTTCACACTCACGGAGCCTTTTAGATTCGGATATTCTTTTCTTAACTGAAACAGATCACCGCCATTCAGGATTTCACCCATTTTCACATCAGCCTGTGTTTGTGAATAAACAGAGCTATACCCCAACAAAAAGGCAACAAGAAAAAATGAAAGTCTATTTATAATTTGCATACTGCTTGTAGATTTTGTATTAAACATGAAACAAATATACAAAATCCCATGAATTTTCCAGCAGTATTTATGATTTATTATTTATTTATCTTGCCGTCGGCCTTTCCATGGCATAGCCCTCTATAACAACACAAAGACAGACGGCAAGACGCTATATAATAATAGAATGACAATCCAAACAGATTATGATTGTGATATAATAACAGCAGAAATGCCATAAATATTCACCTTTATTGGCATACATTAAATTTGGCTTTTTTCCCATTAACCCGAAGCGTTACTTTTGGATTTGAAAATTTGGTAATATGAGGAAATACAAGTGTTACAGTAACTACAGTAACTATGCCATTCTTTTCTGCTATTTTTACAGAAGTAGCAGAATATTCTTCTCCATTCCATGATGACGACCTGAGTTTTACATCTGAGACCAAATATCGCTCTCCTACTTGATTGTCCGTAAAAACGATTGTCACCTTATCATCGTAGTTGTTGAATCCTTGACAATGAGGCTTTGCTTTGGCAGCCAAAGCTATGACAACCCACAAAAATATAATTATAAATGTTTTCATATAAATATAATTTAAAAACGGTTCATTTCATTTACTCCTGCTCCTTGTCCACGGTACCTGTCTCGTGTCGAGTTAAAGGTGTATTGCAGAGTAAGCATAAAAGTACGGTTATTGGTTGTATTGAGCTTATAAATAGAAACATCTTTGCTCATGAGTGTTACATCACGATTGCTTTTGTTGAATATATCATTGGCCTCAATTGTTATGCTGAAACGATTATTGAAAAAAGCTTTATACAGTTTTGCATTGAGATAAGATGATGATTTCTGATACGTATTGTCGCTGTTTCCTGCACTCATCCATTGCATATCCACATTCATCCAAATATCAAAAGGCAGATGAACTGCATTTTGAAATTGCACAAGACCGATGGGGTTTTCCAACCTCTTACGACCATTTGAATATTCTATGGCCAGCCATTGTTTCATAATTCCCATGTTGACTCTCGGTTGCCATATACCAACATTAAACTGCCCACCTAAAAAAGCCTGTAAGCCTTGAATTTTAGAGAAATTATCCATTGTTATAAGTTTTATCTCGCCATCATCACCATACGGACAAGTGGTGTTCATTATCGGGTCTTTCTTATAGGTATAGGTAATCTGACCGAAGAACTGATGCCATGCTCCCATTAGCTCCAAAGAATGTATTTTCTCCTGTTTAAGAAATGGATTGCCACTTTCAAGAGTAAACCGGTTAATATAGTCCACAGTACCGTCAAGATCTGCATATTCCGGACGTTGTGTCTTGTGGGTATAACTTATGGAGAGCTGTACATTCTTAATCTTAGTTGACAGCGATAACGATGGAAAAAGATTGTTATAACTTCTACTTTGATCGTCTTTTTTCTGGCCATTATCAAAATAATCAAAATTCACATGTTCATATCGTAAACCCACGTTGACATTAAAATTTCTGAAAGACTGGCCTATTTCAAAAAATCCGGCAATATTGTTTTCTTCCACGTTAGAAGCTGAGCTACCAATTATTGATGCATCTGTAATGTAATCAGACGAGAAGCGTGAAGATGTATATTCCTCTCCTATTTCTATTCCTCCTTTCCATAGCGGATAACTGAAAACAAGTCTTTCGGCAAACAGGTGGCTTCTATTTGCCCCGATGGAGTTGACAATAGAGTTATCCTGATTCTCGCTTGTCTCATCGTTCCACATATTCGTCCTGCTTTTGCGCCACATATAATCCATATTGAAGTCTATTCCAAGTTTGCCTATTTCACCATTGTAATAGAGATTTGCATGGTGTTTGGGGAGTATGTTATTTCTAGTACGGCCAAGCATTACCAGATTATCATAAAGCATATCATCAGTAAATATTTGACTGATACCAATATGTTCTGTCTTTTGTTTCGTAAAACCATTAGAATAATAAGCTCCTATGGAATGATTTTCACTGAACATATATGAAAAGCCTGCTTTTCCAAAGAACTCATTTGTACACATATTTCCATCTTGAGCCAACGTCTGATTCCATATTACGGAAGACTGTGTGAGCATATCAACTTCGTTGCTACTTTGGAATTTACCCCACATATAGCCGAAATTGCCAAATAATTCAAGTCCGCCTGTACGGAATTTGAAGTTTGCTTGGTCAACGGTACGAAAATATTTTTGCATAACACCCTGTGTCCGAATAGTCATGCCAAAGCCGTCACCTTGAGGTCGTTTTGTTTGAATACGAATAACTGATTTTACCGAGGCATCATATTTTGCTCCAGGATTTGTTATTACTTCAATATTTTTAATATCTGCTGAACTCAACTGAGATAGTTGCGTAAGATCCATGACTTCACGACCATTTATATAAATAGCAGGAGAACCCTTACCAAATACTTCGAAATTACCATCACGTCCAAGAACCATAGGGACTTGTGTAAGAACATCATTTGCTGTACCTGCATGCTCAAGTTGAGAGCCTGCCACATTAGTGACAAGGACATCTCCTTTCATCGTTGTTACAGGGCGGTTTGCTTTTACAACCACCTCTCCCAGCATTACATTCTCCGTATTAAGCGTAATTATGCCCAGATTCCCTGAAGATGGAATGACAACAAGTTTGTCTGCATAGCCAATTGAAGACAATTTTAACAATTCGGCATTACTCTGTTCTTCACTGAAAAGGAAAATCCCATTTTCGTCAGTAACTGTACCTGTTATATAGGTAGAATCGGCTCTTAGTAGAACCACGTTAACAAAGCCAAGAGGAGAATTGTTTTCGTCCATAACCTTGCCAGTTATACTTTGAGCCATTGCTGTAACCGAAGTAACAGCCATAACAATTAATGTGAATATTGTTTTCATATTAAATTGATTATTGGTTTTTGATACAAAATTACAGCCGTCGTAAACTCTTTGCAATACCCAAAAGTATACAAATGTGTTTATTGGTAAAAAAATACACTTTTAGGTATGGCATATCGTCGAAGATAGACATAATTTTGCACCTCAAAAATAATAAAGAATATGACAAATGAAGAAATACGCCTTATTTCAGACTATAGGATTGTGATTGCTGGATCTACCGATTTTACAAACAACATTAAGACCGAATTGTATAAATCCGGTTTCAAGTCAATTACCATTATTTCATCAACAGACTGGTATCCAGATACTGTCTCTGTTGATATGATTATAGAGTATGTGGGTGATTGTATTTCCGGTTTAAAGGACAACATTTCAATACCTATAATATATCCTTTTGATTTTGTATATGGTGCAGGAGCAATTGTAATAAAACCTGACGACAAGAATGAATTACATCACAAAAGTGATATGCGCTTTTGGGTTGCTGAATATATGGCCGGTTATTGTGCTTTCTGGAATATAGAAGGATGCGAGTGGTTATATTCTGCCCTTTCGGCAATAAGAGAAGGCAAAACAAGTGAGGCTGCTCTGAAAACAGCGGCGCACGTCTGTGCACGGATAGCTGTCAACATCGCCGTTAATCGCAAAGTAAAATATTTTCCAAAATTCTACCTTTGCAGGAACTTAGATTAGTTTGTTGTTCGTGGCCGCGGCTATGGCTTCAGAGATATTACGTACATCAAGTTTCTCAAATATGCGTTGTCGATATTTCTTTATCGTGTCGGGAGACAAGCATAGTTTATCTGCAATCTCCACCATAGTATATCCCTGCATGGAAAGTGTAAGTACAGATTTTTCTCCATCTGTAAGCGTAGGAATCTGTTTTCTTTTCCATTTGCGAGAAACGGTATTATACTCAAAGAAATCAGATGTACCTATATGGTGCATCTCTATATGTCCAGCATCGGTATGTGTTGCCGCCGACACTACGCATAATGCAAGCCATACACGACCGTCGGAAGTGAGTCTAAGTGGTGTCAGCTTATGATTGACAAGGATTTTTCGTCCTTTGTTGAGAATATGAAAGTCGTATGAAATATACCAATCCTTGCGTTCCTCAACTGGGATATCATTGTAGAAAGCAAAACCTGTTCTATTTATACTCAACAACAATGACAGCTCATTTTCCGGAACATAATCGAGATAAAATCGGTAGCCTAACTCTCTCACACGCTCCTGTGATTGTCCACACAGAAACATAGGATTGGGTGACACATACAAAAAATTCTGCTTGAAATAATCGATGATATAGACACTCTGATAAGATATTCGCGAAAATGCCTCGACCGAACGGATGCATTCATCCACTCGGCTATAATCAAGTTCCTCTGAAAATTTAACCTCGTTGTCGGGTATGAAAAATTCGTCTGACTTATTCATATTAAAATGCGAAATATTAGACATGGAACAAATATACGAAATCCCATGAATTTTCCAGCAATATTTATGATTTATTATTTATTTGTCTTGCCGTCGGCCTTTCCATGGCATAAGCTCTATTCATGCGAAAAAGCAGACGGCAAGACGCTCTGTATAAAACGATAATCCAACAGGATTATGATGAACGGTTCAGCTTAAAGTTCGTGAAGCTCTTTCAGTTTGTCAGCCATTTTCTCTATCATAACCGTTGACAGGATGACCTTGCCCTGGCGGTCGATAAGATACATGGCAGGAATCCACTTGATTTTATACATCTGCGAAATTTGGGTTTCCTTCCATTTCTTCAGTTCGCTGACGTTGAGCCAGTCCATGCCGTTGGCCTCAACATAGTTTTTCCAATTTTCTTTTTTGTCGTCGAACGACACACTTACAAACTTTATGCGCTCGCCGTATTTGGCATAAAGTTCCTTCAGCATGGGCACATCCTTTCGGCAGTCGGGACACCACGAAGCCCAGAAGTCGAGCACTACGTAGTTTCCGCGCAACTGGCTGAGCGTGTGTTCTGTGCCGTTGATGTCCTTCAGAGTGAAGTCGGGAGCCTCAGTTCCAGGCTTCAGCAGTTCGGTGGCATAGCGCGAGTCGGCATCCTGAGCCGCAGCGCCAAGGACAGTCATGATGGCGAAAGCCGCCATAAAGATAAGTTTTTTCATAACGCTAAAATTTATTTTGGTTAATAAAATTCACTACAAACATCATGCCTGAACGAGAGCAGATGTGCAGGCACGACACGAAGAGTCAGAGGCGCTCCATGCGCAGCACACGGTCGCAATAGTCTACCACGGCCATGCGGTGGGTTACAAAGATGATGGTGCGCTGTCTGTCTGCCAGCAGATTGGCCAGCAGGCGGCGCTCTGTGTCAGGGTCGAGCGAGCTTGTAGCCTCGTCGAAGAGCATCACGCTGCCGTCGCGCAGCAGCGCCCGGGCTATGGCTATGCGCTGCGCCTGACCTTCGCTCAGTCCCCCGCCCGACTCAGAGCATACGGTGTCGAGCCCGTCGGGCAGCTCGCTGACAAAGTCGGCACAGGCACGATGAAGGGCGTTGAGCATATCATCGTCAGTGGCCGAAAGGTTTCCAAGCCTCAGATTGTCACGAATGGTGCCGCTCAGCAGCGTGTTGCCCTGCGGCACATATACAAAGTTGCAGCGCGTGAGCGACGACAACTGGTAGCTTTCGCCTCGTCCGTTGTATATCACGGCGCGTCCCGAGTCTGGGCGTATCAGGGCAAGAATCATGCGCACAAGAGTGGTCTTGCCGGTGCCGGTCTCGCCGAGCACGGCAGTACAGCTGCCCGGAGTGAAGTCGAACGAAAAGTTATTCATTATCTCGCGTTCGCCGTCGGCATAGGCATAAGCTACGTTCTCGAAGCGCACGCCCACCCCACCGTCGGCAGCTACATGCAACGGGGCGCCCTGCTCCTCAAGTGGATTTTCCTCAAGTTCCATGAGCCGTTCTGCCGCCGTGAGCACCGACACAAACTGAGGAACAAGCTTTGTCAGATTGCGTGCCGGCCCTTGTATACGCGCCACGAGCTGAAGAAAGGCCGTCATGCCGCCGAAAGACAGCGTGTGGCCGTACATCCTTATGGCTCCCCACAGAAAGGCGATAAGATAGCCTGCCGCAAAGCCGAAGTTGAGGACAAAGCTCGAGAACAGCGAGAAGGCCGTGCGCCTTACCACATTATGCCGCAGTTCGCTCTGCGTTGCCTCAAGCCGCTCCACCATGGCGTCATCCTTTTCAAGAGTCTTTATGAGCATGCGGTTCTGTATGGTTTCCTGCAGCACGCTCTGCACGCGGCTGTCGCAGTTGCGAACGTTACGCGTAAGACTGCGCATGCGCCCCACATATAGCCTGCTGACAAGCATAAACAACGGCAGCATTATCACGATGACAACGGCCAGCATGGCGTCCATCGAGAACAGATAGAAAAACGAGCCGAGAAAAAGAGCCACCACCGAAAGCGTGTTGGGCATGGTTTCGGTAAGAAACTCCACTACAGTCCTAACGTCAAGTTCAAGCCTGTTGAGCACGTCGCCGCTGTGCATGCTGTCGCGTCCGCGCCACTCTGAGCGCAGTATGCGGTCGAGCATGTGCTGCTGCATGCGGTTCTGCGCCTTTATGCCGAGAATGTTTCTCACCCATACCGAAGCTATGCTGACGCCAAAGTCGCAAAGCACAAACACGCCCATAAGCGCCACTGCCGCATAGAGCGAGCCGCTGCGGACATGAGATGCCACGTCGATGGCATTCTGAACAGCCCACACCGACATCAAGCTGGCAGCCACGCCGAGCAGTCCGAGCGCGGCGTTGAGCACGGCCTGAAGCCGGTTGCCGCGCCAAGCGTGCCACAACCAGCGCAAAATAGCCTTGACGGGATATTTGCTTTGGGGTATTCTCAACAGGTTCTTTATCTTCATAAGCTTCTGCTAAAGGTGCTTCCGGGTATGTCGCAGACACCACGCCGGAAAGCAAGGCAGATGTCAGCATACTGGTGCGGAGATGTTGTCAGCCGCGCGTATCGGCTCCCCACATCATCTTCTGGCGCAAAGTGGAGAAGTATTTCTGACTGCTGCGCTTCACGATTTTTATGTTGTATGGTGCCTTGCGTATGGTGAGCCGTGTCTTCTCGCTGCACTTTGCCGACTGTCCGTCGACGGCAATGAGGAAGTTGTGGTTACGGCTCTCCACGGTGAGAGTTATTTCAGAGTCGTCTGAAATCACCATCGGCCTGATGTTCAGGCTGTGCGGAGCCACCGGCGTAAGGCACAGGATGCCCGTCTGCGGCACGATGATAGGTCCGCCGTTCGACAGCGAATAGGCCGTTGAGCCCGTAGGTGTGCTGACAATGAGTCCGTCGGCCTGATATGTAACGAGATACTCGCCGTTGATGCTTGTGCGTATTGATATCATCGAGGCATTGTCGCGCTTCAGCACGGCTATGTCGTTGAGTGCATGGCTCACACCCTGCAGAGGCTTGCCGTCGGCCTCAACGCATATTACCGAATGGTTCTCCAGCGTGTAGTCGCCGCGATAGAGCGAGTCGAGCGCGCTCTCGGCTTCGGTAGGCACGATGTCTGCCAGGAATCCGAGCCGGCCCATATTGACTCCAAGTATTGGTATATTCTTGCTGCCTACGAGCCCCGCCGCACGCAACAGCGTGCCGTCGCCGCCCATAGATATGACGAAATCAGCCATGAAGTTGCCTCCCTCAAACACTTCAACGGAGCCTGGCGACAGTCGTCCGGTGCTTACAAGAAAGTCGTAAAAAAGTTTTTCAACGCACACTTCAGCGCCGCGGCGCGTGAGATATGACATTATATCCCGGATGTTAGCCGACTTCTTTGCCTGATAGATATTTCCAAATAGTGCGAATTTAAACTTGCGCGACCCCATAATTTTAAGCTTTTAAATTTCTTTTTTAGTACAGGATGCAGAAAAATGACAAACATTTAGTAACTTTGCCAATGAATAAACTTATCTGCAAAGATGTCACAAGCCCCGTATGACAACAGCCAGAAAGCCGCCTGCACAAGGCTTGTCATATGCAAAATTACATCATTTTGCGGAATAACAGATACTGCTAACTAAATAAATTTGTAAAAAATGACGAAATTAAGCGTAAACATCAACAAGGTGGCCACCATACGCAACGCACGCGGAGGCAACAATCCCGACGTGCTGAAAGTGGCCGTTGATTGTGAAAAGTTTGGCGCGCAAGGCATCACCGTGCATCCACGTCCTGACGAAAGACACATCAGATACCAGGACGTAAGAGACATCAAACCACTGATAACAACAGAGTTTAACATAGAGGGCAACCCAATTGACAAATATATTAAGCTGGTGCTCGAGGTGAAGCCCACCCAGGTAACACTTGTGCCCGATGCAGACAACCAGATAACGAGCAACCACGGATGGGACACAGTGGCCAACAAGGGCTTTCTGACCGACGTGATAGGACAGTTTAAGGAGGCAGGCATCAGAACGTCGATATTCGTCGACGCCGAGCCTAAGATGGTTGAAGCGGCACGTATGTGCGGCACCGACAGAATAGAGCTTTACACTGAGCCATACGCAGCAGGCTATGAGGCCAACCGCGAAGAGGCGATAAAGCCGTTCGTAGAGGCGGCAGAAGTGGCAAGAGAAGTGGGGCTTGGCCTCAACGCAGGACACGACCTCAGTCTGCAGAACCTGACCTATTTCCATCAGAACATTCCATGGCTCGACGAAGTCAGCATAGGTCACGCACTGATATGCGATGCGCTGTATTTCGGTCTTGAAGACACGATAAAGAGATATCTGGCTTGCCTGAAATAAGGCTATGCCATCATTATACAAATAAACGTTTAAACCTTAAAATTCAGAAAACCACATGGCTAAAGTTTATGAATTTCTGGCTACAGGCTTCGAAGAGATTGAAGCCCTCATACCATTAGATATTATGCGCCGCGCAGGCGTTGAGTTTAAAACCGTGAGCGTTACAGGCGCAAAGGAAGTTGAATCGGCACACGGAGTGAAAATCACTGCCGACCTGCTGTTTGAAGAGGCTGACCTCAGCGACGCCGACCTGCTCATGCTGCCGGGCGGACTGCCGGGAGCAACCAACCTCAACGAGCATGTTGGAGTAAAGAAGTCTCTCATAGAGCAGAACCGCAAGGGCAAGATGATCGGTGCAATATGTGCCGCACCTATGGTGCTTGGCGGAATTGGTCTGCTGAGGGGCAAGCGTGCCACATGTTATCCCGGATTCGAGAAATATCTTGATGAAGCAGAATACACACACGAACTGTGCACCGTAGACGGCAACATCACTACCGGAGAAGGTCCGGCAGCCACCCTGCCCTATGCCTACACACTGCTCGAGGCTCTTACCGACCATAAGACAGCCGACAGCGTGGCCGAAGGCATGATGTTCAAGCATCTCATGATGAAATAACAACAACCGGCTCATCAGCCCGGATACGGCAGCAAGACTTGTATTCGGGCTGATGAATATATAAGCACGGATTACCCCCGTGGCGGCGTGTATGCATGATGCGGAACACATACATCTGGCCTGCATCTGAAGATATAGCCTGCATGGGCACAGCTGCACGCCCATACACACATAGAAAACTTACTGACAATAAGACAAAACAAGAAGAATCACAAGAAGAATATTATGGACTATGTTGTAATCGTTGCCGGAGGCAAAGGATTGAGGATGGGCTCTGACATACCAAAGCAATTCTTGCCTGTCAACGGATTTCCTGTCCTTATGCACACAATAAAAAGATTCAAAGAATACAGCACCACGCTGAAAATAATACTTGTGCTGCCTAAGGAACAACAGGAATATTGGCACGAACTGTGCAAGAAATATCACTTCGCTGCTGAATATCAGATAGCAGACGGAGGTGAGACACGCTTCCACTCTGTCAGAAACGGACTGGCATGTATACCCGACGACGAAACCGGAGTGGTAGGCATACACGATGGTGTGCGCCCGTTCCCGTCGATTGAGGTGATATCCAACTGCTATGAAACAGCAAGAACACGCAAGGCCGTGGTGCCGGTTACGCCCGTAGTAGAAACCCTGATACATCTCAACGCCGAAAACAAGAGCACCACCGTGCCAAGACAGGAGTATCGCCTTGTCCAGACGCCGCAGACCTTTGACATACAGCTGCTGAAGGAGGCATACAAGCAGCCCTACCGTGAAGACTTCACCGACGACGCCTCTGTGGCAGAAAGCATCGGGCAAAGTCCGACGCTCATAGAGGGCAACCGCGAGAACATAAAGATAACCACTCCGTTCGACCTGCTTATAGCAAGGGTGCTGGCGTAGATAATTTGCTGACATAATATTTTCATCTAATCTGAAACATCTCTCAAAACGCGACAATGCTCGACATATTAGACCAGGACATACAGTATCTTCCGGGCGTAGGCCCAAGGCGCAAGACTCTGCTCAGCAAGGAACTGGGCATCAGCACCTATAAGGAACTGCTTGAATATTACCCCTACAAATATGTCGACCGCAGCCGCATATACCGCATAAATGAGCTTTCGGGCGACATGCCCTTCGTTCAGATACGTGCAAGAATACTGAGTTTTGAGACTTTCGAGATGGGGTTCCACCGCACAAGGGTCGTGGCACATGTGTCAGACGGAACCGGAGTGGCAGACATCGTGTGGTTTTCGGGAGCAAAATACATCATCAGCCACTATAAACTTTCTACCGACTACATAATATTCGGCAGACCTACCGTGTTCAACGGGCGCTACCAGTTTGCACATCCCGACATTGATCCGGCATCAGAAATGCAGCTATCACAGATGGGACTGCAGCCGTATTATGTAACTACGGAAAACATGAAGAAGACGGGCATGACGTCGAGAGCCATCGAAAAGCTCATAAAAAGCATGCTCGACAACATGAAAGAACCGCTCAGGGAAACCCTGCCCGACTTCATAACCAAGCCGCTGAACATGATATCAAGGGACGAGGCGTTCAGAAAAATACACAACCCCAAAACGCCCGACGACATGAGCAAGGCCCGATACCGTCTGAAGTTCGAAGAGCTTTTCTATGTTCAGCTCAACATTCTGCGATACGCCAGCGACCACAGGCGCAAATATCGCGGCTATATATTCAGCCGTGTCGGCAAGACGTTCAACGACTTTTACTTCAACAACCTTCCTTTTCCGCTCACAGGCGCACAGAAACGTGTCATTAAGGAAATAAGAAAAGACATGGGCTCGGGACAGCAGATGAACCGTCTGCTGCAGGGCGACGTGGGCAGCGGCAAGACGCTCGTGGCACTGATGTCCATGCTCATCGCCATCGACAACGGCTTTCAGGCCTGCATAATGGCCCCGACAGAAATTCTGGCGGAACAGCACCTTGCCACAATACAGGGAATGCTCGGCGGAATGGACGTAAACGTAGAACTGCTGACCGGCATGGTGAAAGGCAAGAGGCGCAAGGCCGTGCTGGAAGGACTGGCCAACGGAAGCGTAAACATACTGGTGGGCACCCATGCCGTCATCGAAGACACTGTGCAGTTTGCACGCCTCGGCTTTGTAGTCGTAGACGAACAGCACAGATTCGGAGTGGCACAGAGGGCACGGCTATGGAACAAGAGCGACAACCCGCCGCACGTGCTGGTCATGACAGCCACGCCTATTCCTCGGACACTGGCAATGACCATATACGGCGACCTGGACGTGAGCGTCATAGACGAACTGCCGCCGGGCCGCAAGCCCGTAGTTACAATACATAAATATGACGACCAGACAACAAGTCTGTATAACGGAATAAGGAAACAGATCAACGAAGGGCGTCAAGTATATATCGTGTTCCCGCTGATAAAAGAAAGCGAGAAGATAGACCTCAAGAATCTTGAAGACGGATTTGAAGGACTCAAAGAAGCGTTTCCCGAATTCAGGCTGAGCAAGGTTCACGGCAAAATGAAGCCGGCTGAAAAAGAAGAGGAGATGAAGCACTTTGTGTCCGGCGAGACCCAGATACTCGTGGCCACCACCGTAATTGAGGTAGGCGTAAATGTGCCGAATGCATCAGTGATGGTAATACTCAACGCCGAACGCTTCGGCCTGTCACAGTTGCATCAGCTGCGCGGCCGTGTAGGACGAGGAGCCGACCAGTCATACTGCATACTTGTAAGCAAGCGCAAGTTAAGCGAAGAGACACGCAAGCGAATAGACATAATGTGCGACACCAACGACGGATTCAGGATTGCAGAAGCCGACCTGAAGCTGCGTGGCCCCGGAGACCTTGAAGGCACACAGCAAAGCGGAATGGCCTTCGACCTCAAGATAGCCGACATTGCGCGCGACGGTCAGCTGGTGCAGCTGGCACGCGACGAGGCACAGAAAATAATTGACAAAGACCCCATGTGTCAGAAGCAGGAATATGCCATACTATGGAAAAGGCTTGACTCACTGCGCAAAACAAACATAAACTGGTCTGCCATTTCATAGGTATTTTAACTAAAATGCTAACAATATGAATATCAACCAGTTAGTATTAGTTAAATTAGGGACACCTTGCATGCCAGTTTGTTAAAGTGTCCATAAAGTTGTTAAACCGGAAAACAACTATCACACTTTTTTATTATCTTTGCAAAGGTTTTTATGATAGGCCGGAAAATTTTTATCTGTTGATTTTTTTCTGACTATCGCCCGCGGCAGCCTCCGCACTTTTATCTTAACCAAGAACAATAAATTATGTATTTAATAAAAAGAACAATAAAGACATTAGCATTTACGGCATTATTTACCCTTACGGCAGTAACGGCATCAGCCCAGGACCTGCTGGCCCGCCAGGCACCTATCGACAGAAAGATGAAGGCGGTTGACACTTTAGCCCTTAAAAACATAATACAGAGAGAACAGACTGGCTCCCCTTCAGCACAGCTTTACAAGGAATGGAGCAACAAATATGCTCACCGCGCCACAACCCTTCCAGATTCTTTTCTTATTAACCTCAAGCACTTCTGCATGCCTACGACAAGCAAAGTCATAACGTCTAACTTCGGACGTCGCTGGGGCCGCATGCACAAAGGTATCGATGTGAAGGTTTATATCGGCGACACAATACGTGCCGCATTCAGCGGAAAAGTAAGAATAGTAAGATACGAAGCCAACGGATATGGCAACTATGTGGTTATACGCCACTATAACGGACTTGAGACTATATACGGACACATGTCTAAGCACCTGGTTGAAGAAAACCAGACTGTAAAAGCCGGAGAGCCCATCGGACTTGGCGGAAACACCGGACGAAGCACAGGTTCTCACCTCCACTTTGAGACACGTCTCTGCGGCGTAGCCCTCAACCCGGCACTCATGTTCGACTTCAAGAACCAGGACGTAACAGGCGATACATATATGTTCCGCCGCGACACTTACGACAACGACTCAAGACTTGCAAACAAGGAAAGAGGAAAAGACGACAACGAATATGCATCAGCAGAGAACAGTTCATCGTCTGACAAGAGAAGCAGAAACAACGACAGCGGCGACATACGCTATCATAAGGTTAAACGCGGAGAGACTCTGTCGAGCATCGCAAAGAAGCGCAACACAACTATCGAGGAGCTCTGCAAGCTTAACCACATAACAAAGAAGATGCGCATACGTCCCGGCCAGATCTTAAGATACTCATAATTGTTAATGTCTATAAATGTCAAGCGGCTGTCAGCATTATGCTGGCAACCGCTTTTTTTATTCCAATCGGTCATCAGGCGGGCTGAAAGCATGAACACACAAAATTGATAAAGCTATATGCGGTCTAATGACCGACTGAGGGTTATGTTTTCTGCCAGACATACCTGTTTCTGTCGTCTGTCTGAATCTGCATTTTCCTGATACAGCCGCCATGCCTGCGAAAAAGCAGACGGCAGCACTTCCGATATAAGAAGGCTATACTTTCTATATAAAACAACAATACGCCCAAATCAACATGACCGATTTGGGCGTAATTTATAACTGATATTTCTGATTCTTATTTTTTTATCACCGCACGTATGACAAACCAGGCATGCATAACGATAGTGCTAAAAAGTCCGTAATGACGGCTCATAACATCAAAACGTTCAAGAAGCGAGGCCCTGTGGTTCTTTGTCGACTGCCCCTCACGCTGATAGTCGGCAATGGTGGCATGAACGTTCACCAGTGGCAGCGACTCTTTCTCTGCTTCTTTCATAATTCTTATACACCAGTCAACATCTGCCGAAAAACGATAACGCAAGTCGTAAGGAACCTTCTGCGCCAAATCAGTGCGCGCATAAAAAGCCTGATGGCACACAAGCATACCATGACGGAAAGAGCGCCACGTGAGTTTTTCTGGCGGTGTAAGCCTGCGCCGGCTCATATAGTTGCCGTCATTATCCACCCAGTCGGTGTCGCCATACAGCACTCCCGGCAGCGGTTTTCCTTCGCTGCTGCACTCTTCAAGACGTGCGTTGGCAGCAATAACATCCAACGTATCGGCCGACGGGAAGAAGTCTCCGGCATTGAGGAAACACACATAATCGCCCGTAGCCAGCCGGCGCCCTTTGTTCATGGCGTCATACAGTCCCTTGTCAGGTTCGGAAATGATCCTCACCTCATGACCGTTGCAGGCTGCATCTGAAGCCTTTTTATATTCTTCTGCCAGATTCTGCGTGCCGTCAGACGAAGCCCCGTCTATGATAAGATGCTCCACCGCCGCATAAGTCTGCCTCGCAACGCTGTCAGCCGTGCGCATAAATACATCGGCCGCATTATACGTAATTGTTACAATCGTAAACTTTATCATAATCTGTAATGCCTGTAAGCCCTGGCCTGGTTATAAACCTCGATATACTTCATCGCCACGCTCTGCTGCGAATAGTTTATTGAAACCTTTTTCACCGCATTGTCGCTCAGCTCGTCATAGTCAGCTTCTGAGAGCACCCAGCGCATGCCTTCTGCCAGATCTTCGGCACTCTTGTATTCAGCCACATACCCATTCTTGCGGTGATCTATCATCTCCGGGATGCCGCCCGACTTAAATCCTACGCACGGCACGCCGCAGGCCATAGCCTCCATTATAGTGTTAGGCAGGTTATCTTCAAGCGAAGGCAGCACAAACAAGTCAGCCGCGTTATACACATCTATAATCTTCCGTTGGTCGCTGACATAGCCGAGCGGACACACCGGAAAAGCCAGCTTGTCGGCATAGTCTTCCGAGTGGCCTCCAAGGATAACTATGCTCGTGTTTTCCTTCATCTCAGGGCAACGCTCTGCCATAATCTCGCAGGCACGCACCATATAGTCCATACCCTTGCGCTTGTCTGTTATGCGCTGTGATACGACCAGAATAAGACGTCTGTCAATAGGCAGCGACAGACGCATGCGTGCCTCGCGCTTGTCAGCCGGCTTATATTCGCGCGTATCTATTGGGTTAGGTATGCTGACCACCTGCTTTCCCGTCAGCAACCTGCTGCCGCGCACGGCTGAACACAGCCATTTGCTGCACGTAACGAAGAATATGTTGCGCGACGACCACACCTTGGCCTTGCGCCTCCATATCTTTGCCGAGAGGTCGTTGGCAGAGCCTCCGCCGGGCAGATACTGACAGTTATGACATCCCGTGGTCTTATAATAGTTACATTTGCGGGTGTAGTGACATATACCCGTAGCCGGCCAGAAGTCGTGCATTGTCCACACTACAGGCTTTCCGCTGTCGATAATCTTGCGTATATCCTTTATCGAGAGCATGCCCTGGTTTATCCAGCTCAGATGTATCACGTCGGCCTCCTTAAACTCGCGCATGCGAGTTATGTCAGTGCCGGCATTTGCTATGTCAACCTCAAAGAGATGCTTCCGTGAAAAGTGCATGTGACAGAAAATGCACCATCGCTCCCACAGGAAGTTCCACCGCTGCCATATACCTTTAGGCAGCTCCACCACCGTGATGTCCGAAGTCTCCTTGTCGCGCACCAGCATCTTAGCCTTAACGCCATTATTGTTAAGAGCCTCCATTAGCCGGTTGGCAGCCACGGCGGCGCCTCCGGTCTTCTCGCTTGTATTTACGATTAGCACCCGCATTGTTCAAAATGTTTATGTTTTTTATTGCAAACACAAAATTAAAATAAAATACTTATTCTACCAAATTTAACGGCTGTTTATATGCTGTTATCGCACACAATTTATTGATTTGCGTCAAGAAAAGCGTCTTTGATTGCAAAAAGACACGTGCAAGTATTGACAGATAACGTTTTTCGCCGTATCTTTGCAGCATCAAAAGGTTAATAAATTGTTTAGGTTAGTAAATAGTATTAGTTTAAGGTAAAGTTTTCATGATTATTTAGGATGACAAAGGAGGCCGTGAGGTTCCCTTTCGAATCGAAAAAGGTTTTTTAGTTAAACATATTTTTAATACGCTGCAGCTTGCTGAAAGTTGCAGCGTGTTTTTTATACTCACAAAAGCTCCAAACAGACATAGTCCCAGTCAGTCATTAGACCGTTTTTGTCTATTCCGTACATTAATGCCTTCAGTCCGTATTCTTGTTTTATATAGGCGTTTTTTGTGCTACGTGATGTGCAGCAAAAAGAGACTACGACATAAACAATAGCGCACAAATTCAGACAGCCCGTAGGGCTACACTTTTGTAACCGGGTGTGGCGAAGCTCAGCGAAGCCACGCCCGGTTGTTCTGCTAAGATAAGCATGCACCCGAAGAGGTGCTACTTTAAAACATGTTTTCTAAGTGAGTGTTTTTTATAACAAGTATCACCACTTCGGGTGATTTCCCATGTTTATGCATCCGTGGGTGTGCCACCCACGGTTACTGAAATATAGCCCTTCGGGCATCTCTTACCAGATGTGCCGGTTGATTTACAATTATCGTGCAAACGAGAGCAGAAGCAAATTATATTTGGTTATGCTTTCGCTTGCACGACAATCAATGGAATTAATCTGCCATAATATAAGTATAAGGAATCAACAATCAGCGAAGCTAATTTCAATCTGCTTGCTTCCTATGTATAATTTATAGGTAGGAATTGCGGATCAAAGATCCTTATATTCGATGCTGTCGGATCGCAGATCCAACAGAACATTAGTCTTGTTGTTTCTCTGCAATTCTTATATTCAATGCTGCCGAAATTTCCGTGCCGCCGGGGTATGTAGCAACAAAGCTATTGTGCCGGCTGATTTGTAATCTGCCGGAACTGAGTGTTTTTTATAACAAGTATCACCACTTCGGGTGATTTCCCATGTTTATGCATCCGTGGGTGTGCCACCCACGGTTACTGAAATATAGCCCTTCGGGCATCTCTTACCAGATGTGCCGGTTGATTTACAATTATCGTGCAAACGAGAGCAGAAGCAAATTATATTTGGTTATGCTTTCGCTTGCACGACAATCAATGGAATTAATCTGCCATAATATAAGTATAAGGAATCAACAATCAGCGAAGCTAATTTCAATCCGATTGCTTCCTATTGCAGATTTATAGGTAGGAGTTGCGGATCAAAGATCCTTATATTCAATGCTGCCGGATCGCAGATCCAACAGAACATTAGTCTTGTTGTTTCTCTACAATTCTTATATTCAATGCTGCCGAAATTTCGGTGCCGCCGGGGTATGTAGCAACAAAGCTATTGTGCCGGCTGATTTGCAATCTGCCGGAATTAAATATAAGGATTTTTCAATCCGCTTACTTCCTATTTTTTTGATTAATAGGTATGAGTCTCAGATCACAGGTCCTGATATTCGATGCTGTCGAAATTTTCGCTGCGCTCAACAACACGTGCAGATCCGACAGAACATTAGTCTTGCTGTTTCTCTACAATTCTTATATTCAATGCTGCCGAACTACTGACCGAATTCCAATAACAGATTTGCTATGATCAGTCGTCCCTGCGTTCTATCAGCACCACGGCATAAGCGCTTATGCCCTCTTCACGGCCCGTAAATCCAAGTTTCTCGGTTGTAGTAGCCTTTATGGATATGTTGTCCTCGTCGGTGCCTATAACTTCTGCAAGGCATGCCTTTATGGCCGGCACATGCGGATTGATCTTAGGGCGCTCGGCACACACTGTGGCGTCGATGTTGCCTACCACATATCCCTTGCCGGCAATAAGTTCAACGGTCTTGCGCAGCAGCACCTTGCTGTCTATGTTGAGCGTGTCGGCCGATGTATCAGGAAAATGATAGCCTATATCACGCATATTGGCAGCACCGAGCAGCGCGTCGCATATAGCGTGTATAAGCACGTCGGCATCGCTGTGTCCCAGCAGTCCCATGCTGTGCTCTATCTTTATTCCTCCGAGCCACAGGTCACGGCCCTCAACGAGCCTGTGAACGTCAAATCCAAATCCGGTTCTAATCTTCATAATCGTTTATTTTAGTTCTGTTTTGCTATTCAATATGATAATGTAAAACAAGAAGTCGCATGGGCGCGGTATTTCTGGCTCATGCGACTTCTTGTTTTTCCGGCTCCCTTCGGTTTATCTGCGGAACAGGTCCTTTATGCCGTCCATGTCGAATCCGAGAGTGAAACGCAGTGTCTGGTCTAGCGGGTTGCTCTTTGCCGTTGCGATTACATAACCGCAGTCGAGCGAAAAGGCGCTCATGCGGAAACCGGCACCTACGGTGAAGTATTTACGGTTACCCTTGTTCTCCGACTCATGGTGATAACCGGCTCTCAGCGTAAACTTGTCGTTATACACATACTCAGCACCTACACTCCAGTTTATCTCCTGCAGCTCTTCCTTGAATCCGCCGGGAGCATCACCGAAGCTCTTGAATATACCCGATATGCTCGACACGTCGTAATATTCTTTCTGAACGCGCTGGTCATAAGCCTCAGATGACTCGCCATCTTCCAGTTTAGGATATGTAGGCACAAGGAGCTTGTTGGCATCTGCAGCTATGGTGAATCTGTTAAACTCGTCGATGGGCACCATCAGGGCAAAACCAAGACGCATGTTCGTCGGTATAAACTCGCTGTCTTCGCTGCCTCCAAACGAAATCTTACTACCGATGTTGCTTATGTTGAGTCCGATGCCGAGCTGACACTCGCGCGCACCAATGTTTATATAGTCGTTATAGTAGCAGGCAATGTCGGCTGCAAACGCACTACCTGGCGACGTATCGTCCGTGTAGTCGTATGTAAGGTCTGAGTAGATCCATCTTACGGCAGCAGCCAAAGAGAACTTCTCGCTCAGCATAAGCGAGTAAGCCACGTCGAACGACATTTCATAAGGGTTAATCGTCATGCCGTTGCTCTCGCCTGTCGTGCTGTCATAGTTGGTCATAACCTCACCCAACGAGAAATATCTCAACGATGCCGACACGGCACTGTAGTCGCCAATGCGGTAATATCCTGACAGATAAGCAAGGTCCATGTCGCTTACGAGCTGACGCAGCCACGGCGTATAGTTGAGCGACACTCCTGCACGGCTTATACAGAAAGGATACTTGGCAGGGTTCCAATATTGCGAGTTGACATCTGGGTCGGTAGCCACACCGACATCACCCATACCGGCGGCACGTGCGTCGGGGGCTATCATCTGTGAAGTTACTGAGGTGTTAACCGGATTAAACATGTCCAGCTTGTCCTGAGCAAAGGCTCCGGCCGAGGCCACAGCAAGCATCAATGTCAACAATATTCTTTGACTATTCTTCATTCTTTGTCTTTATTTCTTTTTCTGTAATGATTATGCAACTAAAAAACTTTTGTCATGCGCAGAAGCGACATGCGCCTTGATATAATAACCGCTTTTCTCTCATTTTATTGTGTAGTGCGGTCATTAATGCCACATTTAGCGCCGCCATGCCTTATTGTTCCGGCTGCCGCCATGCAGTGCCCAGAATGGCATGTCACCGGTGCGGCTGCCGTGTCAGCGCGATATGATAATCAGCTTCTTTGCCTTCGACACCATGTCGCTGCCGCTGCCGCCAATCTTCACGCGGTAGATATAGACGCCTGTCTGCAGCTTACCGCCGTTGCTGCCTGTCAGGTCCCAGTCTACGGTATAGTTGTTGTTTGCCGACACACCGCTCTCCTTGTGTTTCCACAGAGGACGGCCGCTCATGTCGAACACCTCAATCTCCACGTCAAGGTTGCTTCCGGCGCGGTCGTGATTGATGATAAACGTTGTCGACGTTCTGGCGGGGTTGGCCGTGCAGTTGATGTCTATCAGACCGGGGCGCAGACCGCTCACCACGTTGAACGTAAGTTCGGTGGTGGTCAGGTTGTTCATTATGTCCCATGCCTTAAACCTGAGCGTGTGCATGCCCGGCTCAAGCTCCGGTATGCTGTAGTATGTCGAGCCGCTGGTGTAGCTGCCGAAGTCGTAGCTGAAGTTGTCGTTCAGCACGTATGTCTTGTCGGCATCGCCGTCTATGGTCAGCATAAGGTCGTGGCCTATGCCGCTGCCCGTGGTGTTTATTCCGTCCTTGTCGGTTATCTCGGCCACGAAATAAGGCGTTGGATTTACGTTGCCGCCGTTGACAAAGGTCGGAGAGTTAAGATAGCAGTAGACAGACGGGCCTATGCCGTCGTTGTCGAGCGAGCCTGTTCCGCCCACGATGAAGTCTTCGCTGTAGCCGTTCACGGCATCGCCCGTGTCGCCGTTTATTGCAAACACGTTTATCAGTCCGCTCTCGTCGCTGTAGTCGATGTCCTTGCCCACGGCAAACGACATGCTGAACTTGCCTGCCCTCACGCTGTCGGTGCCGTTGAACAGGGTGTTTGAGCGGTCGTAATATTCAAACGGAGTGCTTGCTCCCTCGCTCGACGTGTTGTTAAGCTTGCACACAACGAGCTTCTCGGCGTCTCTCACGGTCAGCGTGGCCACGCCTCTGAAGGCCTCGTCAATGCTGCCCGATGCTCCCTCTATGTGTCCTTTCACTGTGGCCACGGAGCCTGCCTTGAGCTGAGGCAGAGTCTCGGCAGAAGCCAGGGGCACGCCGTTGATGCTGTCTACCACCACTCTCATCTGCGGCAGGTTGAGCTTCAGGGCGGGGTCGCCCAGCAGCGAATATTGCAGTTTGTTCTCCGTCTTGTCGGCGCCCGACTCTATAAGGTCGTTCTTGGCCAGGCGCTGCGCCTCGCCTATAGTTACATAGGTGCCGTTCTGCGGGGTGAGCAGGGCCTTAAGGTAGGCACGGTTGATAGCCCTGTTGCGGTCTACCCACACCGTTCTCGTTGTTCCGTAGAAAGCCACCGCACCACCGTTGCTGTTGAGCACCGCCGTCTCGCCGATGTTCTGCTGCTGCGAGTCGAAGGGCATGATGTCGCACGACGCCGTTATCCACAGCGGCAGGTTGGCGTTGCTGAAGCCGGAAAAGTCGGTCAGCGTGAGCACACGCTCGTGCGATATCTGGTCGGCACGTCCGTGTCCGCTGTAGTTCATTATCAGCGCGCCGGCGCTTTGCTGCTGCTTTATTATCTTGGTCACGTCGGGATATGTGTTTCCGGTAGACGTCGTTACACAGGTGTATGCGTCCCACATGACGCGCTTTACCTGAATGGCGGGATTGATGCCCTCAACCACCTTTGCCATTTCGTCGGCATCCTCCATGTGCTGGTTGTTGTTGCCGTCGTCGCCCATAAACATCATCACGTTCTGCCAGCTGCCGGCATTTTTGTTTTCGGCGTAGCTTATGGTCTTGTCAACCATTATCTTTGCTTCTTCTGCGGTGCGCACGGGGAAGCGCCCCACAGCCATGTCGAGCTTGTCGGTCTTCGGATTGCCGCCCTCGCCGTCGTCTAACAGGCAGAAGAATCCGTCGTCAACGTAGCAGTCGGTGGCGCTGAATGAGTTTTCGCTCTCATGACACAGCAGGAAATCATCAGGGTCGAGACTCGAACACTCTTGCGTGTTCATGCGGTTGTCCCACACGCAGTCGCCAAACAGCAGCAGGTGCGACGGCATGTCGGCCTCTGTCTCGGCGCGGTCGTAGAGCATCTTCAGATAGCGGCGGTATGCGTTGGCGTCGGGCGTACCGCTCGAAAATTCGTTATACAGTTCGTCGGCCGGCACTATGCGCACCCTCATGCCGTCTTTCTCCTCGTGCAGTTCCTTTATGCGCTGCGCCTGAGCCGTAAGAGCGGCAGAGGTGGGCACTATGATAATCATGTCGGCAGCCTCGTCGGCATGATGGTTCTGGTTGGTTATGTTATACACATATTCGGGCACGCTGAACTCACGTCCGCTCAACGTGGGGCACGGGCGCGGCTCGTCCTGCGTTACGCTGATATAGTCGAGCCTTGCCGGACCGCCCGATACGGTGGTTATCGTAACCGTGTCCGACGGCGACGCGTAGGCGTTGCTGTAGGTCATGTTGACCGACTTGCCGTGGTCATATTCGCCGAATGTCATGCTGAACGTGCGCGTGTCTGACCCGTTAATCTTTATCTGCACCGTGGTGGCCTGTCCTGCGGTGACGCTGGCATAGACCTTACGTATGCCCTGACATGGCGAAGAGTTCTCCAGGATATATGTCTTCGACGTTCCTGCGCTTATCGGCGTGTTCTCATAAAGGTTGCGTCCGCCCTGATACCATGCATAATTGTCTATCTCGTGCAGGAAGTGATAGTCGTCGGCAGAGGGATAGAACGAGTCTACAAAGGCTGTGCTGTCAACGGTGAGCGGCTCGCCGTCGCTCTCGGTAAGGAAGTAGTAGCCGTAGTCGGAATAAGGATTGCGGGTGCGCGTGGTTGTTGTGTTGCTGCTCCACGACACCGGTCCCTGCGCATGGAACAGCCTGCGGCCGTCAACATAGCATGTGGGCACCTCCTTCAGGTCGTCATACTTTATCAGGTCGTCGGCTTCGAGACTTTCGTTCTGCAGCGCGCCGCCGTAGCCATACACCTTTACGCGGCTCATGTCGCTGAATCCGGCGCGGCGTATCAGCGCGTCGGTTATCTGATATATGCCCGTGGAGGGCACGCGTATCTTTGCCCAGCGGCCTTCGGCCAGCACCGACTTGGCGGCATAGCGGCCGGCAGGACTTACGGCTTCGGCTCTCGAGGCTGTCCTGAGGGCAGCGTTCTTAGGCTTAGCCTCAACGTCTATCATAAAGCTCACCAGCTTCTGCCACTTGCCCCCGCGCTTTACCACCGGCACAAACGACACCTCGATGCGTCCGCGCTTGCGCTCCGTAACCACGTTGACCTCCAGCTCCGGCATTTCGGGCATGTTGTCGCCGGCAATCTTCAGGCAGCGCTCCACGTCGCCGCTGCTCATCTCGTAAAATTCGGGATATTCAATCTTTACCGTATATACAGAGTCGGCCCATGCGCCGCCGAGCGGCAGCGAACAGGCAAAGCGCGGCAGCACGCTGTCTATCTTAACCTCGTCGGCAGTGAGGTTAAAAAACTTCTGCACACTGCTGCCCATGATGTTGCAGCAGCAGAGCAGCGCGATAACCGACAATAATATTTTTCTCTTTGTCATTTAACGTTAAACTCCAATACCTTGCGGTCTTCAAGCCAGCCCGTAAGGTGGTCATCAATATGAACGGGGCCCACTCCGGCCGGAGTGCCCGTATAAAGGATGTCGCCGGTCTTCAGCGTGAACCATTGACTTATGTAGGCTATAATCTCGTCTACCTTGAAGAGCATGTCGCTCGAGCAGCCTTCCTGAACGGTGTTGCCGTTGATGTCGAGGCGGAAATGTATTGCCTGTATGTCGCGAAACTTCTCTATGCTCACCCATTCGCCTATTGCAGCCGAGCCGTCGAAGCCCTTGCACAAATCCCACGGCTTGCCTTCGGCGCGCAGCCTGTTCTGCAGGTCGCGGGCGGTGAAGTCGATGCCCACGGTTACGGCGTCGTAGTATCTGTGGGCGAAACGCTGCGGTATGCTCTTGCCCAGGCGGCAGATGCGCACCACCAGCTCTGTCTCATAGTCGATGCGTCCGAGCTCGTCGGGCAGGAAAAACGGCTTGCTGTCTTTTAGCAGAGCTGAGTCGGCCTTTGTAAATATCACAGGCTCTTCCGGTTTATATAACGTTCCATCCAGCTCTTTATTGTGCTGGATATAGTTCATTCCTACGGCAAAAATCTTCATAATCTGATACTTGTTTATACTTTATCCTAATAACACGGCGCCAGCGTCTCTGCAACAACAATCCATACCCGCACCGTGTTGTCTGTTGCAAAGATAAGATTTTCTGACGAAATGGCAAAAGGATATTTATTAGGAGTTATTTATTAAGGAGTTAAAGAAGTTAGAGTAGTTAAAGGAGTTAAAGCCAAATGCTTTTTTTACAATAAAGCGCCGGCAGCATAGCGGAACATACCTATAAATCAGCAATAGGAAGCAAGCGGATTGAAAATCCTTATATTCTATTCCGGCAGATTAATTTTATTGATTGTCGGCTGCGCTCGGCATAACCAAATATAATTTGCTTCTGCTCTCGCTTGCACGACAATTGCAAATCAGCCGGTACATTAGTCTTGTTGGTACATAAGCTGTGTGGCAAAATTGTAAAGAAGCAGCAAGGCTAATGTTCTGTCGGATATGCTATCCGACAGCAAAAAATATAAGGATCTGCGATCCGCAATTCATACCTATTAATCAAAAAAATAGGAAAGTAAGCGGATTGAAAATCCTTATACTATATTCCGGCAGATTACAAATCAGCCGGCACATTAGTCTTGTTGGTATATATCGTTGCTTGTAAGCCTCGTTGCCTGGGAGCCACAAGAGTAATGTTCTGCCGGATATGCTATCCGGCTGTATCGAATATAAGGATCTGCGATCCGAGACTCATACCTATAAATCAGCAATAGGAAGTAATCGGATTGAAAAATCCTTATACTCAATTCCGGCAGATTGCAAATCAGCCGGCACATTAGTCTTGTTGGTACATAAGCTGTATGGCAAAATTGTGTAGAAACAGCAAGACTAATGTTCTGTCGGATATGCTATCCGACAGCATAAAGTATCAGGATCTTTGATCCGAGACTCATACCTATTAATCAAAAAAATAGGAAGCAAGCGGATTGAAAATCCTTATACTATATTCCGGCAGATTACAAATCAGCCGGTACATTAGTCTTGTTGGTATATATCGTTGCTTGTAAGCCACAAGAGTAATGTTCTGTCGGATATGCTATCCGACAGCATAAAGTATCAGGATCTGCGATCCGAGACTCATACCTATTAATCAAAAAAATAGGAAGCAAGCGGATTGAAAATCCTTATATTCTATTCGGGCAGATTAATTTTATTGATTGTCGGCTGCGCTCGGCATAACCAAATATAATTTGCTTCTGCTCTCGCTTGCACGACAATTGCAAATCAGCCGGCACATTAGCTTTGTTGCTGCATGTCCGTTTTTAAGCAACAATGCATTTGACTTTAACTACTTTAACTTCTATAACTACTTTAACTACTAAAAATTAGCTTTGTTGCTGCATATCCGTTTTTTAAGCAACAATGCATTTGACTTTAACTACTTTAACTTCTATAACTACTTTAACTACTAAAAAATTGAAGCTGATGTTCAGTTTATTCACACAGCCAACACTTCAACGCTCAGCAAGCCAGTGCCGCCGTCATAGTCTATGGCCGAACTGTAGAGATAATCGGCCGGACGGCTTACATATTCCAGTCTTACCGGATTGTCGTGTATGTATCTCAGCTTTTGCTTAAAGAAGTAAGGCGTTGCTATCTGTTCCGGGTGGTAGCCGTCTTGCCAGAAACGGAATTTAGATGTCTTCGTGTCGTTTGCGGCTGCAAAGCCAAACTGACTTAGCATCCATTCCCTGCGGCTCTCCTGCATGTCGTCTTGCAGTTCGGCTATTATCCGTTTGCTTGTATGTTTTTTAAAGTCGCGCATGATGTCGGCCACGCTCTCGTCCGATTCACTGCGCACTATTGCGTGCAGATGGTTACTCATCAGCACCCATGCATAAATTATCAGTCCCTTGTGCTGCCGGCAATAGTCTAGCGACTCCAACACTATATGCTTATACTTTGGCCGTGTGAAGATGTCTATCCAGTTGACAACGGTTGTTGTTATAAAATATACTTCATCCTGTATTATGCCTTTTGCGTTGTTCATGATATATCCGTCGTTTTGCAGTTAACAAAACAAATATAAGCTTTATTTGGCTTATATTCAAATGTTTGCATCACATTTCTGCATTATTTCTCAACAATCATGTCATGTCGGTTAGCTTTTTGCTGTATGTTCCGCTGTTATTGGGTCTTGTTGCTGCATATCGTTGCCTGAGAGCCACAAGGGTAATGTTCTCCGTCGGGACTATAAGCCACAAGGCTATTGTTCTGTCGGATATGCACGTGTTGTTGAGCGCAGCGAAAAATTCGACAGAATGTAATATAAGGATCAGCGATCCGCAATTCATACCTATTAAATAGCAATAGGAAGTAATCGGATTGAAAATCCTTATATTATATTCCGGCAGATTGCAAATCAGCCGGCACATTAGTCTTGTTGCTACATATCTGTCGGCACGGGAAGGCACAATAGCGTCGTTGCTACATATCCGTCGGCACGGGGGATTACAAATCAGCCGGCACATTAGTCTTGTTGCTACAGAATTGTAAAGAAACAGCAAAACTAATGTTCTGTCGGATTTGCAATCCGACAGCATAAAATATAAGGATCTGCGATCCGAAAAACATACCTATAAATCAGCAATAGGAAGCAAGCGGATTGAAAATCCTTATATTATATTCCGGCAGATTGCAAATCAGCCGGCACATTAAACAGCAAGACTAATGTTCTGTCGGATTTGCAATCCGACAGCAAAAAATATAAGGATCTGCGATCCGAAAAACACACCTATAAATCAAAAAATAGGAAGTAAGCGGATTGAAAATCCTTATACTCAATTCCGGCAGATTTTTCGCTGTGCTCAACAACACGTGCAAATCAGCCGGTACATTAGTCTTGTTGGTACATATCCGTCGGCACGGGAAATCAGCCGGCACAATAGCGTCGTTGCTACATATCCGTCGGCACGGGAAATCCTTATACTCAATTCCGGCAGATTACAAATCAGCCGGCACATTAGCTTTGTTGGTACATATCCGTTTTTTAGGCTACAATGCATTTGACTTTAACTACTTTAACTCCTCTAACTACTTTAACTCCTAAAACTTAACCTCTGTAGAGAAGCAGCAAGACTAATGTTCTGCCGGATATGCTATCCGGCTGTATCGAATATAAGGATCTGCGATCCGAGACTCATACCTATGCAATAAGAAATAGGAAGCAAGCGGATTGAAAAATCCTTATATTCAGTTCCGGCAGATTTTTCGCTACGCTCAACAACTCGTGCAAATCAGCCGGCACATTAGCTTTGTTGCTACATATCCGTTTTTTAGGCTACAATGCATTTGACTTTAACTACTTTAACTCCTCTAACTCCTTTAACTCCTAAAACTTAACCTCTCCAGAATTGCCATGCTCATCACGAAACCGCGGTTTGGTGCGAAAAATTGCACAAAATCGACATTTTCGGTAAAGTGTTGATATATCGGCTTTTACCAAGATTACAGAACAAAAAGGCAATGGTTAAAAAATATTACTCGGCCACTTTTCATCCAAAAGTGGGCCGTTTACGATTCGTAAACGTGCCATTTGCATGACAAAAAGCAACGCTTTAGAGCATAAAAACAGGCGTTATTCTGAATGAAACAGCGTATAAAAGCAAACGAATGTTAATTTCATGTGGTCTGAAAGCGCCTAAAATTAACATCCGTTACGAATTAATTTTCCAGATTGAAAAAAATTTTTGTCCTGACTTTTTACTTTTTATCACGTAGCATAAAAGCAATAAGACTAATGTTCTTTGTGGTTGGAAATTCTTTGTAGAGAAACAACAAGACTAATGTTCTGGCGGATATGCCATCCGACAGCATCAAATATAAGGATCTGTGATCCGAGACTCATACCTATTAATCAAAAAAATAGGAAGCAAGCGGATTAAAAAATCCTTATATTATATTCCGGCAGATTTTTCGCTGCGCTCAACAACACGTGCAAATCAGCCGGCACATTAGCTTTGTTGCTACATACCCCGGCGGCACGGAAAAAGCAAGAGTAATGTTCTGGCGGATATGCTATCCGACAGCATAAAATATAAGGATCTGCGATCCGAAAAACATACCTATAAATTAGCAATAGGAAGCAAGCGGATTGAAAATCCTTATATTATATTCCGGCAGATTGCAAATCAGCCGGCACATTAGCTTTGTTGCTACATACCCCGGCGGCACGGAAATTTTGTCCTGACTTTTTACTTTTTATCACGTAGCATAAAAGCAATAAGGCTAATGTTCTTTGTGGTTGGAAATTCTTTGTAGAGAAGCAACAAGACTAATGTTCTGGCAACATCGAATATAAGAATTGTGGAGAAAAAGCAAGAGTAATGTTCTGGCGGATATGCACGTGTTGTTGAGCGCAGCGAAAAATTCGACAGCAAAAAATATAAGAACCAACGGTCAGCGAAGCTAATCTTTGATCCGAGACTCATACCTATTAATCAAAAAAAATAGGAAGCAAGCGGATTGAAAAATCCTTATATTCAATTCCGGCAGATTAATTTTATTGATTGTCGGCTGCGCTCGGCATAACCAAATGAGATTTGCTTCTGCTCTCGCTTGCACGACAATTGCAAATCAGCCGGCACATTAGTCTTGTTGGTATTATGCCGCTTGCAGGGAAACAGCGGATAATGTTATGGCGGCATTGAATATTAGAATTGTAGAGAAACAGCAAGACTAATGTTCTGGCGGATATGCTATCCGACAGCATAAAATATAAGAATCTGCGATCCGAGACGCGGTCATGGAATGTATCGTCGTCCCATTCCTTTTTTACCACCTCGCTCTGTTCTTAATTATTTGATATTCAGCTCTTTTATACATCGGTTTACATTTTACGCAGTGGAATGCGTATTTTTACGCAGTGCAAATATAATAAAATTACCAAACAATATCAATTTATTGAAGGATCTTTGATCCGAAACACAAAATCCTTATACTATATTCCGGCAGATTTTTCGCTACGCTCAACAACTCGTGCAAATCAGCCGGCACATTAGCGTTGTTGCTACATACCGAGAATTGTAGAGAAGCAACAAGGCTAATGTTCTTTAGGCGTAAAATTTACGCCGGCATCTGCATCAAAAAAATTGCGGAATTGATAAATCGGAACAGTCAAACTATCTGTAATACAAAATAATTGTATAACTTTGCTTTCGGTAATCAGAGCGACTGTTGTTCGCAGTTCTTTATTCTTTATCATTATAAGGACACGGCAAATTTTCGACAATCATCTAAATTACAAGCATTTACGATTAATCAATATCACTTTAAGACAAGTATATATATGGAACAAATATTTCGTGTAGGCATTATCGGCGCCGGCAGCATTGCGGCATCAATGGCCGAAACTGTAGGGCGCATGCCGGAAGCACATCTTTATGCCATAGCATCGCGCAGCATTGAAAAGGCCAGGGAGTTTCAGAACAAATGGGGCGCAGAAAAGGCTTATGGCTCTTACGACGAACTGATACAGGATGAGCAGGTTGACCTGATTTATATTGCCACACCACATTCGCATCATTATGAGCAGGCGCGCCAGTGCCTGCTGAACGGCAAGGCCGTGCTGTGCGAAAAGACATTTACAGCCAACAAGGCGCAGGCTGAAGAGCTGGTGGCGCTCGCCCGTGAGCGTAAAGTGTTCCTCGCTGAAGCCATCTGGACACGCTACATGCCGTTCTCTAAAGAAATAGTAAAGATGGCGCACAGCGGCGAGCTGATAGGCCGTCCGTATATGCTGACAGCCAACCTTGGATATCCGATAGAGCACAAAGAACGCATCAAGAAACCGGAACTGTGCGGCGGCGCCTTGCTCGACCTGGGCGTCTACCCCATCAACCTTGCCTTCATGCTGTTTGGAAATTCGCCTGAGCGCATAATGTCATGCTGCAGCAAAAACGAGCTGGGAGTTGACCTGCAGAACAGCATGACCTTTATCTATCCCGAAGGAGAGATGGCCGTGATGCAGACCACGGCACGCTGTGCCAACGACCACATGGGAGTGGTGTCGGGCGATAAAGGCTATATGGTTATCGACAACATCAACAATCCGCACACGGTAACTGTCTACGACACTAACCACAAGCAGACAGGCATATACACCTGTCCGCCACAAATCACAGGCTATGAATATGAAGTGCATGCCGCCATGGAAGCCATACGCAAAGGCGTGATTGAGCCTGAAGACATGCCGCACGCAGAAACCTTACGCATTATGGAGCTGCTCGACAGCCTGCGCAAAGAATGGGGCGTGGCTTATCCGTCGGACAAGCTATAAAAAGTTGTGTGGGCAAAATTGTAGAGAAACAGCAAAGCTAATGTTCTGGCGGTCTACAAATCAACCGGCACATCGGGTAAGAGATGCCCGAAGGGCTACACTTATGTAACCGTGGGTGGCACACCCACGGATGCAAAAACAGGGGTAATCACCCGAAGTGGTGATACTTGTTATAAAAAGGCACTCACTTAGAATACATGTTTTAAAGTAGCACCTCTTCGGGTGCATGCTCATCTTAGCAGAACAACCGGGCGTGGCTTCGCAAAGCTTCGCCACACCCGGTTACAAAAGTGTAGCCCTACGGGCTATTGCTAATAAATCGGCACAATAGTCTTGTTGGTATATGCCGCTTGTATGGCTCGGCATAACCAAATATAATTTGCTTCTGCTCTCACTTGCACGACAATTGCAAATCAGCCGGCACATTAGCTTTGCTGCATATAACATAACACAGTATCCATCGGACAAGCTATAATGTAAATCCTCAAATCATAATTGGTTTGCGCCGAACTTCATTTCTCCATTCTCAATTCTCCATTCTCAATTATTCTTCGTATTTTTGCAGATATAACAACTTTGCCATAAACAGATATGCAGAATAAGAAGAAACGAGTTTTTCATATAGTGTCGCATTTCGATGTGGGCGGAGCCGAGAGAGTGGCCGTGAACATTGCCAAGTCGCAGACTGAAGGCTTTGAATATCACGTGGTGGAACTGATACGCGCACACTCGGCGTTCACCAAAGTTTTTATAAAGGAACTCGAAGACGCGGGGATAAAATATCACCGGGGGCTGGTGCCAGAGGTGCATTTTCATTATCTGTTTGAGCGTCTCGCCGCAGTTACCTTTCCGCTGTGGTTTATCTTTCTGTTTCTGAGATACCGCCCGGCAGTGATACACAGCCACACCGAGATGCCCGACCTTGCCGTATATTCGTTCTTCAAGATGTTCCCGACGCTGCTCAGAGGCTGCAAGGTGGTGCGCACAATACACAACACGCAGCTGTGGACAGGACTGAAAAAGACCGGGATGAAGGTGGAGAAATTCTTTATACGCAACAACTCAAACATAGCCATATCCGTAGCCGTGCGCGACAACTACACGGCAGAATATCATCAGACTGCACCTATTATATATAATGGTGTGGCACCGTCGACGCAGAAACCGTTTGACGGAATTGTTGAAGGCAAGAAGAACATTCTGTTTGCAGGACGGCTCGAACCTCAGAAAGGCATCGACGTGCTCGTGGAGATTATCAGCAGACTGAGCGGCGACGGCCGTTTCTTCTTCCACGTGGTGGGCGACGGCAGCATGCACGCTTTTGTGCAAAGCAAGCTCGGCGGACTGCCCAACGTGAGCCTGCGCGGCCCTATACACGGACTGCCGGCATATCTGTCATCGTTCGACTATCTGCTCATGCCGTCGGTGTTTGAAGGTCTGAGCATAATGTCGCTCGAGGCAAGCATGGAGGCACTGCCCGTGATAGCCAACAGCTGTCCCGGACTGCGCGACACCCTGCCCGACGACTGGCCGCTGAAAGTGAACGGCAACAGCATCGACGCCTACATGCACATATTCAACGACATTGTGGCAAAGGAAGACAAGAGCCGTTTAGGCAGCATCGCCCGCGACTTTGCCGCCGCAAAATTTGGCGTAAGGCAGATGCAGACAAGCTACGAGAAGGTGTACGGCTGACCTGATGACGCCATGCAGGCCTCAACGCCTGCACCAACAGGCACATAACGCCCGGCAGGACGGCCCATGTTAAGCTACTTTTTACAAAGCCATGCGGCAAAAACATAAAAAAGCATTACCTTTGCATCAAACTGATTTACGCGGAAAAGATATGAAACGAATTACCGACATAGCCGAACTGCGCAAGGTGCAGACGGGCATACTCGACGACATACACAGATTCTGCACTGCCAACGGCATAATGTATTTTCTGTCGTGCGGCACTCTTATAGGAGCCGTGCGCCACAAGGGATACATACCATGGGACGACGACCTAGACCTGTATATGCCGAGAAAAGACTACGACAGATTTGTGAAACTCTATACTGACGCTGGCGGACGCTACCGCGTGCTCGACCCGAAGAAGGAGAAAAACTACTTCTACACATTCGCGAAGGTGGTAGACACACGCACGCTGCTCGTTGAGACAGAAACAGAAGGATACCAGATTGGCGTTTATGTAGACATATTCCCAGTAGACTACGTCAGCGACAACGAGGCCGAAAGACAGCGCATATTCAAGCGCAAGCGGCTGCTGTATAAGATAAGGCGATGCAAAATTTCAAAGAGAAACTATCTGAAGTCGGCACTGGCCTACTATTGCTACAAGATGCTGCCCGTAACCGTGGGCATGCTAAACGGCATGATTGAGCGCATGGTGGTAAGACGGGAGCCTACAAACACCGTAGCCAACATGACCGAAGCCGGCCCGTCGGTAAAGGGATGCATGCCGGCAAAGGACATAGAGGGCGACGTTGACATTGAATTTGAGGGAAAAATGTATAAGACCATGGCAGGATATAAAGACTATCTGAGCCGCACCTACGGCGACTATATGAAGCTGCCGCCCGTGGACCAGCGCGTAACCCACAGCTTCGAGGCTTACTGGACCGACGGCAACGAGCCGAAAGACGGCGAATAGCATCAAGAAAAAGAAAAAACGATTTAGACATAATAGAAAAGAAAAGCCGGGCAATGGTCATTGTCCGGCTTTTCTTGTATTGTCGCAACTGACATCTGGTCATGAAATCTTGCTCATTCCCCACTCGTAAACCTTGTCAATAACCGGACAAGGTATATGTTTTTCTTTTGCCAGATTGCGTATTATGGCAAGTCCGTAGGGAAAGTCCTCGGTGAAATATCTGCTCGAGAAATCGGGAACATAGCCCCCGTCGACCTTCTTCATTGGCGACGGTATGCCCTTGAAGGCTTCTATGGAGCGCAGCTTTGCCGCAAGGGAGACGGCGTCGGTGCTCTCGTAATATTCGAGCACGCCGGGAATGCATCCGGGCGAAACGGGAAGCACACGGAGCAGCAGGCTAAGCTCGTTGTCCATGGCGATATAAATGGCTGCCGCCTCTTCGGTCCATTCCTCATAGAACATGCTGTTGCGGCTGTAGACATCACCCGGCTTCCAGTCTTTCCACATGCTGTAAAGACGCGAGGGATGGAGCAGCGGATTGCTGTTGGTGAGACTCACCTCATACATATTGTCAAGAAGAGTTACCGGAGTGGCCATGAGGCGCTCTATGTCGCTACGCAGCTGTTCGGGATGCTCCACGTTGTCCGTGCCCATGCTCAGCGACTTTTTATACCCAAGGAGCGACGCCCTGTGGCCATACTCCGATGTACGGGCTATGAAGGGCACGCGCTGAAAGCCGAAAAGAGGTGTGCCGAAAGGCAGCAGGCGCCTGGCATGGAAATAAAAGCCCGTGCTCGACACTATGCTGCCCACAACCGTGGAGGCAGAGAGATGCGGACATATTTCGCTGAGCGTAGACTCTATCGAAAAGCCGGGAAGGCAGAGCAGAACGATGTCGGCACCGGGCACCACCTCGGCGGCATCGGCCGACACGCAGGCCAGACGGCCCTCGAGCGTGCCACGGTCAGGAGTGTCGACAAGCAAAGTTTCGCCCCACTGAGCCGGGCGGCGCGTAAGTATTCTCACTTCATCGGTGCCGGCTGCGGCAATAAATCCGGCTGTTACATGTCCGAGGTTTCCACCTCCGCAGATACATATTTTCATGTCGTGCGTATTGTTGTGTTATTGTTTGTCTAAAGCCAGCAGTGCATCCACAAGCCTGTCGTTGTCGGCCGTGTCTCTCACTGATATCCTGACAAAGTTCTTGCCCTCAAGGAAGGTTTTAGTGTTGCAGTCTTTTATCATTATATTAAACTGCGCCAGGAGCTTCTTTGCCAGTTCGTGCGACGTGAACTTGCCAAGCACCTCACAGCAGAAATAGTTGGCCTGCGACGGCAGTACACGCATGTAAGACACTGTCTGCAAGCGCTTCATGAAACGTGCCCGTTCGCTAATAAACTTATGGCAGGCTTGGGTGTAGTCAGCCTGATATTTGTTGAATATCTGCATGTAGAACTCGGCAAACGAATTGATGTTCCAGATGCTTACATCCTTCTTCACACGGCTGATAAGCCGCTCGTCGGCCGACGCCATTATGCCAAGGCGAAGACCCGGCACACCGTATGACTTGGATATGCTCTTGATGACAACAAGGCGAGGATTGTCCTCGAGCGTTGAGTTGCGCAGCAGCGTGTTATGCTCAAAGTCATCGCTGAAGTCGACAAACGACTCGTCAACAACGAGCCTTATGCCCTGCCCGGCGCACCAGCGGCTAAGGCGCAGGACATCGTCTGCCGGAATGAAGTTGCCTGAAGGATTGTCGGGATTGATAAGCAGAAGACTCTTTATGCCGCTGCCTTCGAAGAAACGCATAAGATCGTCGGCGGTATAAGACAGGTCATTGTTGTCGGGATAAAACGCCACGATGTCGTCCTTACTGAGGCGGTGGGGATATTCCTCAAACGTAGGGAACACCACGCCCGTAAGTCCTGCCGACTGCTCCATGAGGCTCTTGATAAGCTCTGCCGCACCGTTGCCCACGACGACAAACTGCTGCCTGATGCCGAAATACTTGCCGGCCAGCAGCGAATTGACATACATGCCCGACGGATATTCGCGCATGAGCGTGTCAAAGTTGGCCTTCATCTCCTCGGTTAGCTGCTCGGGCGGGAAGTAAGGGTTGACAAGATAGCAGAAGTCGAGCATCTTCGGGAAACGCCAATGACCGCCGTAGCGGTAGTTATAGCGGCGCATCATCTCCTCGTCCTCGGCAAAGAGCGTCTCGGCAATGTCAAGGTCCTGCACGTCGTCAATCTCATACCATTTCTCGTTTCCAACAGGAAGCGCCTTAAGGTTAGAATTGTCGAGCAGCGTTATCACGCGCAGCACCTGCTCATAATATTCGTTGTTGCCCAAGGCCTTGCAGTAAGCATCGAGGAAAGGAACATACTGACGGCACGAAAACTCACGGCTGAACTTATAGATGTTTACCGTTTTATAGTAATCATCGACATCCTCAAACCTGAAAGCCTTCTTCGGGACAAAGTTCACGATATTGCGCTCCTTGTCTATCCTTACCATCGTTCCGTCCATCCACGACTCATATTTAGCCACAAGTGCAAGGTTGGGATGCGGGTCGTTCAATATCATGGGCAGCATGCGGTCGGAGAAAATAAGGTCGGACTCTATAAGCAGCGTATCGTCCTGCTGCAGCTGCTCCTTGGCCAGCGAAAGCGAATAAATATTGTTTGTCTTGTTATATATAGGATTCTCCACATACTCTATGTTGAGCCTGCCGTCGTACCTGTTGCCTATATGGGCCTTTAGTTCACTGCCCTTATATCCCACAACGATAACCACGCGCCGCAAGTCAAGACGCGCAAGCTGTCCGAGCATACGGTCAATCAGTTTCACGCCGTTGACCTCTACCATACATTTAGTGTTGTTCTTGGTGTATTCGCCAAGTCTGCGCCCAAGTCCGGCCGCAAGGATTATTGCCTGCATAACAAATAGTCTTAAAAATTTGGATATCCGGCAGAAGCTTCAAGTGCCGCAGCACCATCAGGGCCGCTTACATATTCAGCATGTAAACAACGCCTAAGCCCAAAGCTGCACATTCTGCCGCCACAATCTGATTATCTTTCTGTCGGCAAAGATAATGAAAGGTGAGAGCAAAGCAAAATAAAAAACATAGTTTTTTTACTTTTTGCTTAGCCGAACCGCATCTTATCTTATGAAAAGATAATGAAAGGTGAGAGCAAAGCAAAATAAAAAACACAGTTTTTTTTACTTTTTGCTTAGCCGAACCGCATCTTATCTTATGAAAAGATAATGAAAGGTGAGAGCAAAGCAAAATAAAAAACATAGTTTTTTTTACTTTTTGCTTAGCCGAACCGCATCTTATCTTATGAAAAGATAATGAAAGGTGAGAGCAAAGCAAAATAAAAAACATAGTTTTTTTACTTTTTGCTTAGCCGAACCGCATCTATTCTGCTGAAAAGGCATCAGGTTTTACGCTATACGGCGCCCATTGGTAGTTAAACTAAGTTAATTAAATATAATACAATACATTCAACGCCCTTCCCTGCGAACGAGTTATAATAAAAATATGTACCTTTGCAGTCCGATTATTAAGGGGATAACTCTTAGAACCCCGGAACGGAGTGTTAATAGTCGTACTTTTGGCCGAGTGCGACGGTTAGTGAATCGCCGTTCAAGCAATAATGAATTTAAAAACGTTTTTTAGTAGTAATTTTAAAATTAAAAATGAACACTTTAAGTTACAAAACTATTTCCGCAAATAAGGAAACAGCAAAGAAAGAGTGGGTTGTTATCGACGCCACAGACCAGGTAGTTGGCCGTCTTTGCTCTAAGGTTGCCAAGATTCTGCGTGGAAAGTACAAACCTAACTTCACTCCTCACGTAGACTGTGGTGACAATGTTATCATCATCAATGCCGCTAAGGTGGTATTCACTGGCAAGAAAGAAACCGACAAGGTGTACACCCGTTATACTGGTTATCCTGGCGGACAGCGTTTCAACACTCCTGCCGAGCTGCGCAAGCGCAAGGACGGTGCAGACAAGATCATCCGTCACGCAGTTAAAGGCATGCTGCCCAAAGGCCGTCTCGGACGTCATATCTTGAACAATCTTTATATATTCGATGGCACAGAGCACGATATGCAGGCTCAGCAGCCAAAAGCAATTGATATTAACCAGTATAAATAATTAAGCAATAATGGAAGTAGTTAATGCAATAGGTCGCCGTAAAAGTGCCGTGGCACGTGTTTACGTAAGCGAAGGTACAGGCAAAATTACAATAAACAAGAAAGACATTACAGAATATTTCCCATCAGCTATTCTGCAGTATGTTGTTAAGCAGCCTCTGCAGCTCCTTGACGTAGCTGAGAAATATGATATAAAGGTGAACCTCGATGGTGGTGGTTTCACAGGTCAGAGCCAGGCTCTGCGCCTCGCCATTGCACGCGCACTCGTTAAGATCAACGAGGAAGACAAGAAGAATCTGAAAGATCACGGATTCCTTACTCGTGACGCACGTGCCGTTGAGCGTAAGAAACCGGGTCGTCCGAAGGCTCGCCGTCGCTTCCAGTTCAGTAAGCGTTAATATCTGGCGGAAACTGTTCCTAAAGATAAAGGCATGCCTGTGGAAGCGTCGTCACAAGGCTTTATTCACCTTGTGTACGGCGAAGCCCCAAGTCTGCCGACTGAACATTGTTTAGCATCTAAACCGATAAGACCCGCCACAACGGCGATAATCGGAAAGCGCTCATGGCCATGCCGCGGTGCTAATGCCGCAGAGCGGTTACCTGTCGGTTGGTTCTAACAAAACTAAAAAGAAAGTAAACAAAACAATTAAAAAGAAAAGAAAATGTCAAGAACAAATTTTGATATGTTATTGCAGGCTGGCTGCCACTTTGGCCACCTGAAACGTAAGTGGAATCCCGCAATGGCTCCTTATATCTTCATGGAGCGCAACGGCATCCACATCATCGACCTTCACAAGACTGTAGCCAAGATCGACGAGGCTGCAGACGCACTGAAGCAGATTGCCAAGTCAGGAAAGAAAATCCTGTTCGTTGCTACTAAAAAACAGACAAAGGACGTTGTAGCTGAGAAGGCTGCGTCTGTAAACATGCCTTACGTTATCGAGCGCTGGCCGGGCGGTATGCTCACCAACTTCCCGACAATCCGCAAGGCTGTTAAGAAGATGGCCAACATCGACAAACTGATGAACGACGGAACTTATTCAAATCTCTCTAAGCGTGAGATTCTGCAGATCACACGTCAGCGCGCTAAGCTCGAGAAGAACCTCGGCTCTATTGCTGACCTGACTCGTCTGCCTTCTGCTCTGTTCGTTATCGACGTTATGAAAGAGGCTATCGCAGTTAAAGAGGCTAACCGCCTGGGTATTCCTGTATTTGCAATCGTTGACACCAACTCTGATCCTAAGGATGTTGACTTCATGATTCCTGCTAACGACGACGCAAAAGACAGCGTTGAGGTTATCCTGAACGCTTGCTGCGCTGCTATCGCAGAGGGTCTTGAGGAGCGCAAAGTAGAGAAGGCTGACGAGAAAGCTGCAAAAGAGCAGGCTGAGGCTAACGCTATAGAGGACAAACCGAAGCGCGCACGCAAGGCTCGCAAGGATGCTCCTGCTAAAGAGGAAGAGGCTGCTAAGGCTGAAGAAACAGCTGAAGAGGCTCCCGCTGAGGCTTAATATCTGATTTTAACTAACTTAAAATAGAAAATACGAATTATGGCTGTATCAATAGCTGATATACAGAAAATCCGCAAGATGACCGGTGCCGGTCTTGCAGATTGCAAAAAAGCCCTCACAGACGCTGAAGGCGACTTTGACAAGGCAGTACAAATCATCCGTGAGAAGGGTCAGGCTATCGCTGCTAAACGTAGCGACCGCGAGACATCTAACGGCTGTGTACTCGTTAAGGCTGACAATGGTTTCTCTGCCATGATAGCCCTGAAGTGCGAGACCGACTTCGTTGCTAACGGTAAAGACTTCATCGCTCTGACACAGAGCATCCTTGATGCTGCCGTTGCTGCCAAGGCTAAGACTCTTGACGAAGTTAAGGCTCTGCCTCTGAACGGAAGCACTGTTCAGGACGAGGTTATCGCACGCTCTGGTATCACAGGCGAGAAGACTGAACTTGACGGATATCTCTATCTCGAAGGCGACAACGTGTCTGTTTATGACCACATGAACAAGCACTTGCTCTGCACAATGGTTCAGACTAACAAGCCGGCTGAAGAGCAGGCTCACGCTGTTGCTATGCAGGTAGCAGCTATGAACCCTGTTGCTCTCGACGAGGCAAGCGTTCCTCAGGAAGTTAAAGACACTGAGCTGACTGTTGCTATCGAGAAGACAAAAGAGGAGCAGATCAACAAGGCTGTAGAGGCTGCCCTGAAGAAGGCTGGCTTCAATCTCTACATCGCTGAGAACGAGGAGCACATCGCTGAGGGTATTGCTAAAGGCAACATCACAGAGGCTCAGGCTGAAGAGATACGCAAGATAAAGAAAGAAACAGCTGAGCAGAAGGCTGCCAACATGCCCGAGCAGATGGTTCAGAACATCGCTAAGGGCCGTATGGCTAAGTTCTACAAGGATTCTTGCCTGCTCAACCAGGAGTTCATCCAGGACAGCAAGCAGACTGTTGCTCAGTATCTGCAGGCTGCCGACAAGGAGCTCACAGTTGTTGCTTTCAAGCGTTTCACACTCCGTGCTGAATAATCCTTAAAGCAAAACAATAAACAAAAAGCTGTCTCAAACATTTTGGGGCAGCTTTTTTTATGCCATGTTACATATACACAAAGACATTGAGAATAAATCAGGAATCCTGCCTGTAAGTATATGCAATAAAAGTTTATGAATAAGCTCATCACTCGTCACATCTGTCTTTAATAAACTGAATGATAGACACATACAGCGTGACGTGTTGCCTTGTTAAACTCGTCACACCGGTACAAGACAGAAATTAGTTGAAGATAAGCCTGAAGATAGTCAGTCGGTTAGCCCTGTCGGTAACAAGAGAGATAAAGCCGTTGCTCACACGCATAATCTGTCTGGATATAGAAAGGCCTATGCCACTGCCTTCTTTCTTTGTCGTGAAGAAAGGCACAAATATGTGAGAGGCAACATCGTCGGGTATCATCGGGCCGTCATCTATTACGTCTATCACCACGGTGTCGTTCTCGCCGGTGTAAGCCTTCATCCATATATGCCCACCGGCAGATACTGCCTCGGCGGCATTTTTCAGCAGATTAGACACCACCCTGCTTATAAGTCCCTCATCGGCATATACAATAAGATCGCCCGGAAGCACGTCGGCCTCAACAGTGCATCCGTCTTTAAGATACTGTCTGGCAAGACTCGCCATCCGCTCAAGAAACGGCTTAACGTAAAAGAGCGTAGGCTGCGGAGCAGGAACATGGGTAAATCGGCGGTAGTTCTCAACAAACCTTACAAGTTCCTTGCCTGTGCGGTTGATTACCGAAAGTCCTTCATGCTGTTCGCCTTCCGAATGGCGCAGCAGCGTATCACTGAGCGACACAATAGGCGTTACGGTATTCATGATTTCGTGAGTAAGCACACGTATAAGCTTAACCCACGAGTCGATTTCCTGATTGGCAAGCTCGCCCTTGATGTCGCTGAAGGCAACAATCCTCACACGGCGCCCTTTCAAGAATGTGTTGGTCTCGCGCGACGAGAAGTTTTTCATCGTCTCCTTTATCTGGTCAACGTGCGTTATCACCTCACGCTGCAGAAGTTTCTGTGCAGCACGGTTGTAGCGCAGCACCACCCCACGGCCTTCCTCAACCACGATAATGCCCGTGTCGACAGAATCAAGTATAAGTTCAAAGTATTTCTCTCGCTCCATCTGCTCGTCGCGCGCATGCATCAGTATGTCTTTCACCCGGTTCAGCGACCTGTTAAGCACTCTGTCGCCTGCCGCCTTGTCGCCCTCGGCAAAGCGGAAGCTATAGTCGCCGTTGTCGATAGCGTTGAAAAGGAAGGTTACCTTTCTGACTGTCGACCTGTAGCGCCGCCAGAAATACAGACAGCCTGCGGCCGCAACGACGGCAAACAGGAGCAGAAGAGCAACATCAAAGTCCATACTTCTTTATTTTGTTATACAATGTCTGGCGCGACACGCCAAGCCTCGACGCCACCTGCGACAGGTTGCCGTCACACTCGCGTATAGTCTTTTCTATCAGCCGGCTCTCCATCTCGCCTATAGTCTGCACGCCTTCCATAGGCTTCTCCGCAACAGACGCGCTGCCGCTTATGTCCTGCTCGCCTATCTCCCTGCCGTCGCTCAATATCACGGCCTTCTCTATTGCGTGCTGCAGTTCGCGGATGTTGCCATACCACGGCATATCCTTTATTTTCTGTTCGGCAGCCGGCGTAAGCTCCATTGCGGGCTTGTTATACATTGCCGCATACCTGTTGAGGAAGAGGCGTGCCAGCGCCGGAATGTCTTCTCTACGCTCACGGAGCGAGGGCAGATGCAGATGTATCGTGTTGATGCGGTAGAGCAAGTCCTCGCGAAACTCGCCCTTAGTCACCATATCGCTGAGGTCGCGGTTTGTGGCGCATATCAGTCTGACGTCGATAGGTATAGGCACACTGCCGCCCACGCGCACAATGCTGCGGCGCTGCAGGGCCGTCAGCAGCTTTGCCTGCAATGCGTAGCTCAGGTTGCCTATCTCGTCGAGAAACAGCGTGCCGCCTTCAGCCAGTTCAAACTTGCCTGCCTTGTCTGCCTTGGCGTCGGTGAATGCCCCTTTGACATGGCCGAACAGCTCGCTCTCAAACAGCGTCTCGCTCACGGCTCCCATGTCTATCGTCATCAGACTCTTGCCGCTACGGTGCGACAGACGGTGAATCTCGTTGGTCAGCACCTCCTTGCCCGTGCCGTTCTCGCCGGTTATCAGTATGTTGGCGTCGGTCGCTGCCACCTTAGTTACCATAAGTCTGAGTTCCTGCATGCACGGAGCCACACCCCAGTACATGCCGCTCTCGCCGCTGCCGGCATCAGAGCCGCCGGCCGACTTGCTGCACGCCTCCTTCAGCGTGGCTATCAGCTTGTCGTTGTCAAACGGCTTTACGATGAAGTCAGTGGCGCCCGCCTTAATCCCGCTCACGGCCAGTTCGATGTCGGCATACGCCGTAAACAGCACCACCTTGGCCTGCGGACGCATCTTCTTGATTTGTCCGAGCCAATAAAGTCCCTCGTTGCCGCTGTTTATTCCGCTCTGAAAGTTCATGTCGAGCAGCACCACGTCGGGCTTGTCCTCACGCAGGTGCGCCGGAATATTGTTCGGATTGGCTATGGCGACAATATGCTCAAAGGTGTTCTCGAGCAGCATCTTCACGGTGGTCAGGATGTTGCGGTTGTCGTCTACAATAAGTATTGTTCCCTGTTTCATTTCAATGCAAAGATAGGTTGTATAACCGACAAAAGCAAGAGTGTGTAAAGTTTTTGGACACTAAATTTTCAGATATTCACAAATAATATTACTATATGCCACCTTCATGCCCCATCACACGCACAGCCATACGGCTCGCGGCACGGCTTAAAGCAGCAAGACAGCCTGCATAAAGCCATTTTCCAGCCTCAACCGTGCCTGTTGTCTAATTTTTATACGCCAGTGTCTAATTTTTGGACACTCACAAAAACACGGATTTACCGTATCTACCTGATATACTGCAATATAGGTGTTTTGGCACGGTTTTGGCAATGATAATGGTGTATGAATATGAAAATTGCCATAATTACTCTCGCACTTGCCGCCCCTGTGGCTGCCGGCGCGCAACAGGAATGGTCGCTCGACCGCTGCGTCAGTTATGCCATTGAGCATGCTACCGAAGTGGGACGCGAGCGTATCGAGCAGGAACAGGCCCTGACGGAATACCGCACCTCGCTGCTCGACTTCCTGCCAAGCGTCTCGGCCCAGGTGAGCGGACAGTACAACTGGGGACGAAACATCGACCCTGAGACCAACACATATAACAACGTTACTACATTCAACAACGGCTATCAGATAAGTGCGTCGCTGCCTGTGGTTGACTGGGGGCACACATGGAACGCGTTCCGCAAGGCCCGCATAACCAAAAACACGGCTGCCACGGCGCTGCAGAAGGCTAAGGACGACAAGGCCATAGACGTGATGCAGAAGTTTGTCGACGCCGTGTACGCCATCAAGTCGATAGAACTTACCGACAGAAAGCTTGCCGACTCGAAGGCTCTGCTGGCAAAGACGCGCAGACTGTACGAACTGGGCGAGAAGAGCCGGCCGGACGTGGTGCAGATGGAGAGTCAGGTGGCTGAGGACGACTACAACCTGCTGCACCAGAAGAATCTGGCACGCACCGCCCTTATTGCCCTGAAGACGGCTATGAACTATCCTGCCGCCGACTCGCTCAGCCCCGACTGCTCGATGGCTGCGCTTACGTCGCAGATGCCCTCAAGTCTCACGGTGGACAGCATGGCGCTGAGCGGCAAGCCCGACATAATAATGGCAGAAGCCAACGTTGAGAAGGCAAGGCTCGAATGGAAAATAAGACGTGCCGACCTGCTGCCGCAGCTGTCGCTGGGTGCCGGCGTATCAACCAACTACTACATAAATCTCTCTCAACATCAGGACAGACTGCCGTTCAGGTCGCAGTTTCGCAACAACCTGGGCGAGTATGTCTACCTTACACTGTCTATCCCCATCTTCTCTCCTTCCACATGGAGCTCGGTAAAGCGCGCCAAGGCCGACTATCAGCTCGCCATGCTCGACGTACAGGACGCGCGGCGCAAGCTGAACGACGCCGCCCTGCAGGCCGTAACCGACTATGAGGGCTACCAGAAGGAAGTGAGACAGATGGAGAAGAAGGTGGCTGCCGACTCGCTGGCCTACCGCCTGTCTTACCGCAAATATGAGGAGGGCATGCTCTCTACGTTCGACATACATGAGGCGGCACAGACTTATCTCGAAAGCAGCATAACGCTGCTGCAGCTGAGGATGCTGCTCGCCATAAGGCAGAAACTCGTAAGATACTACATAAACAACGAACCGCTATGGACATTAAACTGAAACAGAAAAAATACTGGATTCCAAAAAAATACTGGCTGTGGGCCGGCGGAGGCGCACTTATAATAGTGCTGCTGATATGGCTCGCCACGATGAACTTCACGTCGACGCTGCGTGTCGACCGCCGCGGTCTCAGCATAGGCAAAGTAAGCAAGGCGCAGTTTGACGACTACGTTAGCGTAGACGGTAGCGTGGTGCCCATACAGGTGGTGCAGATTTCGTCGGAAGAAGGCGGCGTGGTGCTCGAAAAGGTGAAGGAGGAAGGCATCCACGTGAGCAAGGGCGACGTTATAATACGCCTCAACAACTCTAACCTCGACCTCGAGATACTCAACGCAGAGAGCGAACTGGCTGAGAAGCAGAACATGCTGCGCAGCACGCGCCTGTCGATGGAGCAGGACCGGCTGAACAACAGCAACGAGGCGCTACAGCTGAGCATGGACGTAAAGACAAAGCGCAGGGCATACAACCACCAGGCGGCGCTGCAGAAGGAGGAGCTTAACTCGCGCGAAGACTATCTGAAGGCTAAGGAGGAATATGAGCTGGCGGTGCAGAAGGAGAAGCTGATAAGGCAGCGGCTCAAAAAGACCAACGAGCTTAACCGCTCGCAGGTGGAGCAGATGGCTTCAGACCTGGCGTCGATGCGCAAGAACGTAGAGTTGGTGCGCGAGCGCAAGGCTAGGCTGAACGTGCGCTCTACAATAGACGGCGAGATTGGTCTGCTGGACGTAGAACTCGGCCAGAGCATATCGCCGGGACAGAAAATAGGCGTCATCAACGACCTGAGCGACTACAAGGTGGAGGCGCAGGTGGACGAGCACTACATCGACCGCGTGCATGCCGGACTGTCAGCCACGTTCGAGCAGAACGGCAAGACATATCGTCTGACCGTGCGCAAGGTGTATCCGGAGGTGCGCGAAGGCCGCTTCAAGATAGACTTCACCTTCAGCGGCTCGCGCCCGAAGAACATACGCACAGGACAGACCTACTATGTCGACCTGCAACTTGGCGAGTCGAAAAAGGCAATAATCATACCCAAAGGCACGTTTTACAGCGTGACGGGAGGCTCGTGGATATTCGTTCTAGACAAGGACGGCCGCAAGGCATACAGGCGCAAGATACGCATAGGGCGGCAAAATCCGCAATATTATGAGGTGCTTGAGGGCCTCGAACCGGGCGAGCAGGTGATAGTGAGCGGATATGAGGGCTATAAGAACAACGAAATACTCATACTCGAATAATCACGCCAAACTTGACATGCCGACAGAATGAGCCGTGTCTGACATCGGAAAAGATACATTACGGAAACCGTCAGATGTAAATATATTTCGCGTTGGCAACAGTGCCGCAAGGCAACAGCCGCAAAGGCGTAATGCAAAAGGTGGCCTTTCGCACTGCAAAACATGGCCTTTCAGGCTGTAAAAGGGCACCTTTCAGAGGCTAAAAGACGGTCTTTTGCAATGCCTCACATAACCTTTTGATTATCAATCGGTTATAAGCAAACAAACCAAATGCGGCAAACAGCACAGAAAAGGGCTGCAAGGCGCACGAAAAATGAAACATAATAACAGCATAAAATATGAGCAACTTTAACCTTAAAAGCTATTTCACGTTCCTCTCGAGGAACAAGACATACACGGCAGTGAATGTGTTCGGACTGGCCGTAAGCCTGACATTCGTCATCATCATCGGACTGTACACATGGCAGGAGTTCTATATCGACCGCCAGCACAGCAAGGCAAAGCGCATTTACAACATAGGGCTCAACATGGACGACGGCACATGGCGAACAGCCAACTGCCACCACGCCGTGCTGCGATACCTGCGCTCACGGTATCCTGAAATAGAACAGACGTGCGGCTTCACGGCTGGAAGTCTGAAACTGAAGGATAACGGCAACTTTGTAAATCTATATGTTCTCGAGGCAGACTCGACGTTCTTCTCAATGTTCGATTTTCCCTTTGTGCAGGGCAACCGCACCAACAGTCTCGACCAGAAGGGCAACATCGTGCTGACGGAGAGTGCCGCACGCCGTCTGTTCGGCAACACTGCGGTAATAGGCCGCACGCTGACAACAGCCGAAAACAATCATTTCCGTGTTACAGGCGTGGTTAAAGACTTCGACAACACCTTCATCGACAAGGACATACAGGGCGTGATCGACTTCTCATACACCATCAACATGGCAAACATGGACGAAAATTTTCCGCACATGGTCAACATAACCGGTGCGGCATCGTTCGTGCAGGTGCGTGAGGGCTGCGACTTCGCCGCAAAGCAGAAAGACGTGGACGCCTACTTCCAGACGTTCTGGGAAGACCATCACCCTATCATAACACGCCTCGACAAGCTGTATTTTTCAGGGCTTGATGCCTTTCTTATGCAAATGGGCAATCTTACATTGGTAAAGATACTGCTCGCCGTGGGCATTGCGATACTTCTATTTTCCATAATGAACTACGTCAACCTGACCGTGGCACAGAGCGGATACAGGGCACGCGAAATGGCTACCCGCCGCCTGTTCGGCTGCACCAGGGGCACTGTCGGCGTAAATATGTTCACCGAATCGTTGGTGATGTGCGTCATATCCCTGCTCATAGCCGTGGCGTTGGTTCATGTCTGCGCTCCTTATGCAGGTCAGCTGCTTGACACAAAGCTCGACCTCAGCCTGCTTGCAAGTCCGCTTACTGTCGGCATCATGGCGGCTTTCATCCTGCTGGTGAGCCTCGCCTCAGGTGTGCTTCCGGCAACAATACTGTCAAGGGTGAAGCCCATCGAGGTGGTGCGCGGCACGTTCCGCAAGCACACCAAGATGATATTCTCGCGCGTTTTCATAACGATGCAGAACATTATAACCATAACCATGCTGGCATGCGCCATGATAATGTCGATGCAGATGCTGCATCTTACAAAGGCACCGCTGGGCTTCAACACCGAGAACATTATCTGCATAGAATATCCCGACAACTACTCCAGCCAGAATTCAGGCGAATTTGAAGACCGTCTGCGCTCGTTGCCGTTCGTCAAGGCAGTGGCTCCGTCATGCGGAACTCCGGCTACAGGCGGCAACAACAACACCGTAACGTTTGACGGAGAGAAACGCGAATGGTCGTTCCAGTTCATCAGCGGCACACCCGAAATGATGAAAATATACGGCCTTACGCTGAAAAACGACCTGCACGCCAAAGGCGACAGCATTGTATATCTTAACGACATGGCGATGAAGGCATTGCAGATGAAACCCACGGATAGACACCTTAGCAGCCGATACGAACAGATAAGGTATGGTTATTTCCGCAAGAATGCTGAATTCGGCGGCGTGCTCAACGAATTGCGCATACGCGACATTCTCGAAGAGCAGCACCCTCTGCTCGTACAGGCGTGCAACAACATACAGAATCCGTGGAACATCTCAATCCTCGTCAGCGGCGACCCCGTGGAGGCATATGCCAAGATAAAGGATGTGTATAAGGAAGTGTTCCACGAAGACATCGACGAGTCCGCTTCGCCGTTCGTAGACAAGTATGTGCAGGCACGCTTCAAGCAGGAGTTGCGCACAACCAAAATCGTGTCGCTCTTCGCCTTCATTGCCATCATAATCTCGCTGCTCGGACTTGTGGCAATGTCTACATACTTCATACAGCAGCGCGCAAGAGAGATTGCCGTGCGCAAGGTGTTCGGCTCTACCGGCAACCAGATTCGCCTGCGACTGATACGCACGTTCATGCTATACGTTGGCATCGCATTTGTCATAGCCGTGCCGATAGTGGTTCATTTCATGTCGAAATGGATCGAGCAATACAGCTACCGCATCGTATGGTGGCCGTGGATTGTGGCGGCAGGAGTAATCGTTATGCTTATAAGTCTGGCTGCCGTGGCTGTGCAGAGCTGGATGGCGAGCAACGAAAACCCCGTGAAGAACATCAGGCAGGAGTAAGAGTCACGGAAAGAACATCGTGAAGAAAAGGCTTCGCCATGACCGGGAAACTCTGAAAAATGAACGGACATGTATAAAATTTGTGTAACATAACAGATACAGGATATGAGCAATTTTAACCTTAAAAGCTATTTCACGTTCCTCTCGAGGAACAAAACATACACGGCAGTGAACGTGTTCGGACTGGCCGTAAGCCTGACATTCGTCATCATCATCGGACTGTACACGTGGCAGGAGACAAGCATCGACCGCCAGCACAGCAAGGCAAAGCGCATTTACAGCATAGGAACATTTAACAAAGACGACGGCAGCCGGTATGCAGGCAGCAGTCATGCTCTGCTAAGATATATGCAGAAACGATATCCGGAAATTGAAAATACGTGCGCATTCATACGCGGATCGCTGAAACTAAGAGACCGTGAAAACTTTATATATGTCTCCACACTTGAAACAGACTCTACGTTTTTCAGTATGTTCGACTTTCCCCTACTCTACGGCAACCGCGCAACTTGTCTGAAAGAAAAGGGTAATATTGTCATTACATTACGACTTGCGCGAAAATATTTCGGTATCGACAATGCCGTGGGACGACAGATTATAACGGCCGACTCGCAGCACTTCAGGGTTACGGGCGTGATAGCTGACTTCGACAATACGGTCATCAATAAAGACATAGAGGCTCTAATTGATTTTTCATATGCAGAATATGACAATGCTGCCTGTATTGACAAGAATTTTCCACAAGGCAATCTCAGCGGTACGGCTACGTTTGTGCAAGTAAAAGAAGGCTGTGACTTCATGCAAAAAGAAGCTGACCTGCGTGAATTTTTCAAGACATTGCTGCCCGGAGACAATAGCCCGGGCATATCAACAACCATAACAAGGCTGGATAATCTGTATTTTTCACAGACAGGATTTGACAAGAATCTTCGTTTCGGCAACAAAAAAGTGGTGAACATTCTTTTTGCCGTAGGCTTGGTCATCCTGCTGTTCTCAATCATAAACTATACCAACCTTACCATGGCTCAGAGCCGCTACCGCGCCAGAGAGATGGGCACACGCCGCGTGTTTGGATGCACCAAGAGCGATGTATGCAAGACCATATTCACAGAAAGCCTTACGATGTGTGCCCTATCGTGTGCAGTAGCTGTAGTGATGGCCATGTCGTTCTCACGATATGCCGGCCAACTACTTGACACTAACATCAGCATGTCGCTGCTCGCCACACCATATGCAATATTCATGTTTGTGGTGTTCATTGTAGCCATAAGTATTCTGGCAGGCTTACTTCCGGCTGTGTCTCTGTCGAAGGTTCAGCCCATTGAAGTGGTACGCGGCACATTTATCAAACAGACAAAGATGGTGTTTGCCCGCATATTCATAACTGTACAAAACGTGATAACCATAGTTATGCTGGCCTGCGCGCTCATCATGTCGCTTCAGATGATACACATTGTAAAGGCTCCAATTGGTTTCTGCACTGAAAACCTGATCCGCCTAAGCCAAGGACCTGCATTTACCAGCAATGACTTTCCTGTATTCCTCAACAAGCTACGCGCACTGCCATGCGTCAGCGGCATAACATCATCTTGGGGTACACCTGTTGAAGGCGGAATAAACGCGACTAAAACATCAGAAGACGGCAAAAAATCTGTAAACATTCAATATTTCATCGTCACGCCGGAATTTTTCGATATCTACAGCATAAAGCTCAGCAGCGATAATCATCTAGAGGGCGACAGCATATTATACCTGAACGACAAAGCCATGAATCTCCTGCAGATGAAGTCAACAGACACACGTACCAGCAGAATAGCAAAAGAACTCGACCCTCTTGGCATACTGGCCAAAGCACGTTTCGGAGGCGTATTTGAAAGTTTCCGCACCGGCAATATCCTTAACCCAGACGAACCTAAAGCAATACTTGTTTGCAATAATGTGTCAATGCCTTGGTTTATAACGATAAAGGTAAAGGGTAATCCCGTAGAGGCATACGCCCGGATAAAGGAGATATACAAAGACATCTTCCATGAAGAGATAAATGAAGACGGACTGCCGTTGGTAGACAAACAGATAGAACAAAAGTTTGACCAGGAAATCCGCACGTCTAAAATCGTGTCGCTCTTCGCATTCATAGCCATCATAATCTCGCTGCTCGGACTTGTGGCAATGTCGACATACTTCATACAGCAGCGCGCAAGAGAGATAGCCGTGCGCAAAGTGTTCGGCTCTACGGGCAACCAGATCCGCCTGCGGCTGATACGCACGTTCATGCTATACGTTGGCATCGCATTTGTCATAGCCGTGCCGATAGTGGTGCATTTCATGTCGAAATGGATTGAGCAATACAGCTACCGCATCGTATGGTGGCCGTGGATTGTGGCGGCAGGCGCAATCGTTATGCTTATAAGTCTGGCTGCCGTGGCTGTGCAGAGCTGGATGGCGAGCAACGAAAACCCCGTGAAGAACATCAGGCAGGAGTAAGAGTCACAGAAAGAACATCGTGAAGAAAAGGCTTCGCTATGACCGGGAAACTCTGAAAAATGAACGGACAAGTATAAAATTTGTGTAACATAACAGATACAGGATATGAGCAACTTTAACCTTAAAAGCTATTTCACGTTCCTCTCGAGGAACAAGACATACACGGCTGTGAACGTGTTCGGACTGGCCGTAAGCCTGACATTCGTCATCATCATCGGACTGTACACATGGCAGGAGACAAGCATCGACCGCCAGCACAGCAAGGCTGACAGAATATATAACATAGGACTTGAGTTTATGGATGACAGCAGCCGGGTGATGGGTTGCCACCACGCGTCGCTGCGGAACCTGCGCATGCACTATCCTGAAATAGAAAACACATGCGGCATGGTGACAGGAAGCATAAAGGTCAGAGACCGCGACGATGTTCTGAACGTGAACACTATCAACACCGACTCGACGTTCTTCTCTATGTTCGACTTCAAGCTGCTGCGCGGCGACCGCGCCACCTGTCTTAGCAACAAGGGCAACATTGTGGTTACAGAACAGTTTGCGCACCGGTATTTCGGCACTGACGACGTACTTGGACGCACCATAATGACCACCGACTCGCTACACTTCAGGGTTACGGGAGTGGTGCAAAACTTCGACAATACGATAATATCAAAGAACACAGATGCGCTTGTTGACTTTGCTTATGCCGAACGTGAAGGTGAAGGAAACATGGACAAATACTTTCCGGGACAGATAAACGTAACCAACTGTGCCTGCTTCGTGCAGGTGCGCGAAGGCTGCGACCTGATGCAGAAAGAAGCCGACATACAAAAGTTCTGGTCTACATTCTGGCCCTATGAGCCGGCAATGCCCCTACGGCCGTTCCTGACACCGCTCAACAAGCTCTACTTCAACGACACGTCGGAGGTAAACGTCATGCAGTTTGGCAATATTAACATGGTAAGAATCCTGCTTGCCGTTGGACTGGTGATTCTGCTGTTCTCAATCATGAACTACATCAACCTGACCGTGGCGCAGTGCGGCTACCGCGCAAGAGAGATGGCCACGCGCCGCCTCTTCGGATGCAGCAGGGCCGGCATCAGCACCAACATGTTCAGCGAGTCGCTCACCATGTGTGCCTTTTCATGCATTATAGCCGCTGCAATGGCCACCGCCACGGCCGGATTCGCAGGCCGCATAATCGGCAAGGACATAGACACAGGAATACTGGCCACACCATGGGCCATAGCCGCAATAGTGCTGTTTGTCGTAGCTGTAAGCCTGCTGGCAGGCATCATTCCGGCCACTGTGCTGTCAAGGGTAAAACCGATTGAGGTGGTGAGAGGTACGCTGACAAAGCACACAAAGATGATTTTCTCGCGCATCTTCATAACAACCGAAAACCTGATTACGATAGTGCTGCTGTCGTGTGCACTTATAATGTCGATACAGATGCGGCATCTGCTGAATGCTCCGGTAGGATACAACAGGGAAAACATAATAAGCCTGTTTGATCCGTGGAGGTTCAACGGCAACGACCTCACCGTATTTCTTGACAAAGTGCGCGCGCTGCCGTGTACAGAAAAAGCCACAGCCACCAAGGGATGTGCTGTCTACGGCGGAAACAGCACATCCATAGTCTTCGAAGGAGACAAGACTCAGACATATGTACATATATTCAACGTAACGCCCGAATTTATGGATATATACGGCATAACGCCCAAAAACGGCAGTAAGATACAATCAGGCAACACGCTGTATCTTAACGACCAAGCCCTGGAACTGCTGCACATGAAACCTACGGACACACACCTCAGCCGCAGATACAAAAGTACAAACTCCAACATGCTGCCTGCCGACGTAAGATACGGAGGAGTGATAAACAATTTTCATACGACAAATATTCTGCAACCGATAAGTCCGTATTTCATATTTATAAGCGACCAGATAGAACGGCCCTGGTATGTAACGATAAAGGTGAAAGGCGACCCCATAGACGCACTAAACGAGGTGAAGAAAGTTTATAAAGAAGTATTCAGGGAAGAAATGGACACCAGCAGACCGGTATTCGTAACCGACCAGATAGCTGAAATATTTGAAAAAGACATCCGCACGTCTAAAATCGTGTCGCTCTTCGCCTTCATAGCCATCATAATCTCGCTGCTCGGACTTGTGGCAATGTCGACATACTTCATACAGCAGCGCGCAAGAGAGATTGCCGTACGCAAGGTGTTCGGCTCTACGGGCAACCAAATCCGCCTGCGGCTGATACGCACGTTCATGCTATACGTTAGCATAGCATTTGTCATAGCCGTACCGATAGTGGTGCATTTCATGTCGAAATGGATCGAGCAATACAGCTACCGCATAGTATGGTGGCCATGGATTGTGGCGGCAGGAATAATCGTAATGCTTATCAGCTTGGCTGCCGTAGCAGTGCAGAGCTGGATGGCGAGCAACGAAAACCCCGTGAAGAACATCAGGCAGGAGTAAATCTCTGCAACTGAAGACGATGCCTCAGGCAGATGTCCACATGGACAAGACAGCCGCATAAGGCATAGGAAAAATAATATTTGTAATGTATATACGAAAACAGCAATGAGCAACTTCAACCTTAGAAGCTATTTCACGTTTCTCTCAAGGAACAAAATATACACGGCAGTGAACGTGTTCGGACTGGCCGTAAGCCTGACATTTGTCATCATCATCGGACTGTACACGTGGCAGGAGACAAGCATCAACCGGCAGCACAGCAAGGCAAAGCGAATATACAACATAGGACTGATGTCCGACGACAGCATCGGTACGGCCAACTGTCACCATATAGTCCAAAGATACTTGCGTGACAGATATCCTGAAATAGAAAAGACATGCGGCTTCACAACCGAAAACATGAAGCTGAAAGACAGGGACAACTTTGTCAACGTAAATGTAATGGAGACCGACTCGACATTCTTCGACATGTTCGACTTCCCCCTGCTCTATGGCAACCGCGCCACTTGTCTCATGCAGAAAGGCAACATTGTGCTGACGGAGAGCTTGGCGCTCCGCATGTTCGGAACGGCAAATGCCGTTGGCCGTGACATAACAACCGCCGACAACACCCACTTTCGCGTTTCAGGAGTGGTGGCAGACTTTGACAACACCATCATAGATAAAGACATTGATGCAATAGTCGACTTCTCTTTCTGCAAGAACCTTGCAAACAAGGATGAGTATTTCTATCAGTTTGCAAACTACCTTATGTGCTCGGTTTTCATACAGGTACACGAAAACTGCGACTTCATGGCTAAACGGAATGAAGTGAAAACGTATCTGCATGAGACCGTCAAAGACTGGCATCCCACGATAACACGCCTTGACAAACTGTATTTCTCCGGACTCAACGCCTATTCAGGACTACATCTCGGCAACCTTATGCTGGTAAAAATTCTGTTCGCCGTGGGACTCGTTACGCTGCTTTTCTCCATTATCAACTACATAAACCTGACCGTTGCACAAAGCGGTTACCGCGCAAGAGAGATGGCTACACGCAGGCTCTTCGGGTGCAGCAAGAGCAGAGTGGCAGTCAACTTGTTCATAGAATCGCTCGTGATGTGTGCCATTTCGCTGCTTATCGCCGTTATGCTGGTACATATAGCCGCCCCTTATGCAGGCCGGTTGCTCGACACAAAGCTCAACCTGTCTTTGCTCATACACCCATATTGCATTGGTCTGACGGCTGTTGTCGTCATTGCGGTGAGCATCATTGCCGGCATACTTCCTGCCACAATACTGTCACGGGTGAAGCCTATCGAGGTTGTGCGCGGAACATTCCGCACGCAGACAAAGATGATTTTCTCGCGCATCTTCATAACCGTACAGAACATCATAACCATAACCATGCTGGCATGCGCCTTTATTATGGTCAGCCAGATGCTTCATCTGACGAAAGCTCCGCTTGGCTTCAACACGAAGAACATAATAGCCTTAAAGCTTAACTACACAACGGACAACGACCTTACCAACGAGTTTATCAACCGTCTGCGCACTCTTCCATCAGTAAAAGCTGTGGCCCCGTCTAACGGAACACCGGCTGACGGAGGCAACGACCCGTCTGTGCAATTTGAAGGGGACAAGGACATAAGCCGCTTCAACTTCATAACAGGCACGCCTGAAATGATGAAGATATACGGCATAAAGATGAAAAACGACTTCAACCTGAAAGGTGACAGCATAATTTACATGAACGACCAAGCTCTGCAATATCTGCATATGAAACCAAACTCAACGCATATGAGCGAAAGGTTTGAAAGTTTCGTGCTGACATACTTTGCAAAAAGCGCAAGATACGGGGGCGTAATCAACGACTTCCACGTGCGCGACATATGCAACAACACAAAAGGCATAATATTGCTGACGTGCAGGAACATTAAGCAACCCCTCAACATATCAATACTCGTAGAGGGCGACCCCGTGGAGGCATACGCCCGTATAAAGGAGATATATAAAGAGGTGTTTCATGAGGAAGTGGACGAAAGCACACCGCCGTTTGTAGACAAACAGATAGAGAAACGCTTCGAGCAGGAAATCCGCACGTCTAAAATCGTGTCGCTCTTCGCCTTCATAGCCATCATAATCTCGCTGCTCGGACTTGTGGCCATGTCGACATACTTCATACAGCAGCGCGCAAGAGAGATTGCCGTGCGCAAGGTGTTCGGCTCTACGGGCAACCAGATCCGCATAAGACTGATACGCACGTTCATGCTATACGTGGGCATCGCATTTGTCATAGCCGTGCCGATAGTGGTTCATTTCATGTCGAAATGGATCGAGCAATACAGCTACCGCATAGTATGGTGGCCGTGGATTGTGGCGGCAGGAGTAATCGTTATGCTTATCAGCTTGGCCGCCGTGGCTGTGCAGAGCTGGATGGCGAGCAACGAAAACCCCGTGAAGAATATCAGGCAGGAATAGGCCGGGCACCGTAAGACAAGACTGCGGCAAGCAGACAACAAGAAAAATCATTAAACAACATATCAGAAGATGAACAACATAACGCAAGCATTAAAGAACCTGACACGCCGTGGACAGCACAACATAATAAAGATATTGTGCCTCGGCATTGGCTTTGCACTGGCGTCGGTGCTGATAGCGAAACTATGGTATGAGCACGAATACGACACGTGCTACCCCGACCATGACCGCATATACCGCATAAGCGAAAAGATAAGTAGGGGCTCTGATCCGGAAGCTACATACGGCAACACGCCCGGAGGTATAGCCACGACGCTGAAAAAATATATTCCCGAGATAGAAACGGCAACAAGAATAAACCCTGCATGCAATGATGAGGCAATGAAAATAAACGGAGAACGACGCGTCAAAGGTAACATATACGTTGTTGACTCGTGTTTCTTCAAAATGTTCCCGACCAGGATTTTGGAGGGCAACGCCGACGAGGTGCTGGCAAAGCCGTATTACTGTCTTGTGTCACGGACTATGGCTGAGCGCATGGGCGACAACGTGATAGGACGCAAGCTGGAGCTTACTTCTATTCCGGGACTGACGATGACCATAGGCGCAGTATACGAAGACTATCCGTGGAACTCTTCTTTTCACGACTATGACGTGATGCTCTCAATGACGACACAGCGCAGCTTCAGCTACGACGGACAGGACAACCTGGCGGGCAACGACCGCTACTACTCGTTCATAAAGGTGAGCAAGGGATGCCATCCTGAGCAGGGCGACTTTGACAATAAGGTGAACGAAATAGTAAGCAAATTTCTTGCCCTACTTGAAAAGGAAGAGATAAAATTCTCGCTGAAGTTCACTCCCATATCAAAATATCACCAAGAGGACAGCTACTTCAGGCAGACATTCCTCATGATGATGATATTAGCGGCGGTGATTCTCGCGGCAAGCGTGCTCAACTATCTGCTGATTGTGATTGGCAACACGGTTACGAGAGGACGCGAAATGGCCGTAAGAAAATGCTACGGAGCCATGCCGCGTAACATATTAGGCATAACCATGGCCGAAACCCTGCTGCATATCGTGCTGGCAATGATGCTGGCCGCAGCACTGATATACGCCTGCAAAGGCTCGATAGAGACGCTGCTGTCGGCCCCGGTCAGCTCACTTTTCACCGGCAAGGGCACACTGTTCCTCACAGCATTGCTGATAGTGGTGTTCATCGTAAGCGCCCTGCTGCCGGGCAGGATATACAATGCCGTGCCCGTAACGACAGCGTTCCGCAACTTCACCGAGAGCCGCAGGCGCTGGAAGATGGCACTGCTGGCGGTGCAGTTTTTATTCGTCAGTTTTCTGGTATGCCTGCTGCTGATAGTCAACAGCCAATATTCCAAGCTCACAGACTTCGACCTCGGCTACTCTTATGACCGCCTCGCGATAGTCAACGTAAACCAAATAAAGGGCGAAAAGCGCAGCGCCATGGTTACAGAACTAAGCAAAATGCCGGAGATTGAGACATGGACGGCAGTAACATCTCCCTTGTTTTCAAACGGCGGCGGCAACAACATAGTTGACCCGGAAACCGGTGAGGAGATGTTTAACGCCACCGACCTGTATATGGCAGGCGACAACTATCTCGACATGTTGGACATAAAGCTCAGACAGGGACGCGGATTCAACGCCAGCAGCGACAGTCTGAAGGAGATGATGGTAAGCCCTGACTTCGCCCAGAAGCTGAAGAACGAGAAGAAATGGAAAGACGTGATTGGGCGTAAGATTCTGATAACGGAACACAGCCAGACGGGCAAAGACCTGTTCACCATAGTAGGAATATATGATAATTTTCACGCCAATACGGCGCTCGACGATGACGACCGCCCCACGATGATGTTCCACTCAGACCCTTACGGCAGCTACATCAGCTATTTTCTGCTGAAGTTTCACGACCTTACGGCAGAGAATATGCAGGCTGTGCAACAGCGGCTGCAGAGGCTTTATCCTGACGAAACAATCATTGTGGACAGCTATGCACGGCAGCTGGACACATGGTATGACAGCGTAAAGCATTTCCGCTCGGCTGTAATGACGGCAGGAATATGCGCGTTGCTTATAGCTCTGATGGGACTCATAGGATACGTGAACGACGAAATGCAGAGGCGAAGCAAGGAAATAGCCATACGCAAGGTGAACGGTGCAACCGCCATAAGCGTGCTGCGCATGGTGCTGGGCAACGTGCTGCTGACGGCCGTTCCGTCGGCAATAGCAGGAGCTATTCTTGCCGGGATTGTGGCGGGCAAATGGCTTGAGGACTTCAGCGTGAGGACAAACATGAGCCCGTGGCTCTTCGTGGCAGGCATATTGGCAGTGGTGGCGGTTATAGCCGCGACCGTGGCCGCCAATGCTTACCGCACGGCAAACAGCAATCCTGTAAAATACCTGAAGAACGAATAAGCACTTAACGCCTGAAAAGCAGGCTTTGAAGAAAATATAGAAACAATAAAACTAACCGAGCTCACGAATACGGCGAAAGCCGTGAGGGGGCATAAAATAGAACAGAATATGATAAAGGTAGAAAATCTTAGCAAGTCGTTCCGCACGGAAGAGGTGGAGACTATAGCGCTTGACAACGTAACGTTCAACGTGGAAGACGGTGAGTTTGTGGCAATAATGGGGCCTTCGGGATGCGGCAAGTCTACGCTGCTGAACATTCTCGGACTGCTGGACAACCCCACTTCGGGCCAATACTGGCTCGACGGCCAGGAGGTGTCGCTGCTGAAAGAAAAAGACCGCACGGGCATACGCAAGGGACAGATAGGCTTTGTGTTCCAGAGCTTCAACCTCATTGACGAACTTAACGTGGAGGAGAATATCGAACTGCCCCTGACATATCTGAAAGTAGGTAAGGCTGAAAGAAAACAGAAGGTGCAGGAGGTGATGAAGCGCATGGGCATAACTCATCGTGCAAAGCACTTTCCGCATCAGCTCTCGGGCGGTCAGCAGCAGAGAGTGGCAATAGCCCGCGCCGTGGTGTTCGGCCCCAAGCTGATTCTGGCGGATGAGCCTACGGGTAACCTCGACTCTAAGAACGGCGCCGAGGTGATGCGCCTGCTGACAGAACTGAATCAGGACGGCACGGCAATAGTGATGGTTACGCACAACGAGCACGACGCGCAGATAGCCCACAGAACGATACACCTGTTTGACGGAAAAATCGTTGGATAGTGTGCCTGATGGTATTATCATGGCCATGACGCCACAAAGGCTCAGGCAACAGCATCAGACCCGCAACACAAAAGACGTCCTTCAGCAGTGCAAAAGGTATGCTTTCATGCTGTAAAACGTGCCCTTTTGCAACGTGAAAGGACGTCTTTTGCATTATCAGAAAACACGGAACGCCATAGGGAAAGGACTCTTTGAAGTAAACCAAATTTAGGGAAGTACACTGTAAACAATTTAGGTTTATTTTTTTGCGAAGAAACTCGTCACTCGTCACATTGCGACATAACGTTCTGAATGTCAAATCGTTGCGGTGTGACGAGTTGCCGTTGCAACTCATCACACAGAGTAAGCCCAAAGCAGGAAAATACATTAAATTGCTACGATGTGATGAGTTGAAAATTCAACTCATCACACATTAACAGTCTAACTGTCAGCAACTTACGCACGGATGTGACGAGTGATGAGTTTTTTCAAAAAACTTTTTACGGCTTATTTACGGCAGACAGCTTGTCGGCAAACGGCCGAATACAATAATCGCCCACTACAGACAGGTCATTATAAGGACCCATAAAACCATGCTTTTAACCAAGCAATACGCTGGCGTATAAAAGAGAAACACAAGCAAAACATGCATAACAGACATCAGAATTTTGCGTTCAATGCTCACGATTGATCATCGTGCGCAAAATCGTCAACGCGTGATTAATCTTAATCATACATGTTCTGAATCTTCAATAAAAAAACAAGCTGCCTCATAAAATAAATGAGACAGCCTGCGAAATTGTCAGTTATATCCTTAATTCCGCAACTGTTTCAATAAATCGCTTGTCGGACTCAAAATTGTCATTATGGTGTCTTGGGGCTTTATTTGATTGCTGTATTTCTCGTGACAAGCCATTTCATCCCCTTACCCCAC